>Ga0209489_109862_pt1 | contig 11408 bp, 4 predicted proteins | sample SiratrowhiteBW_FD_187527 | JGI IMG/M metagenome (GOLD analysis project Ga0209489, IMG submission 187527) | Root nodule microbial communities of legume samples collected from California, USA - Siratro white BW (SPAdes) (version 2) | ecosystem: Host-associated > Plants > Roots > Nodule | place: USA...
TTTTTTTTTTTTTTTTTTTTGAAAAATAAGCTATTCTACATCGATCCGAATATATTCAAACATTTGATTTGAAAGCAAGTGATTTTGTTTGAAATCGGATGAGAAACATTTCGATTTTCTGACGACATAATGCCGCAATACGATTGGGAAAACGAACATCGAATTTAATCAACTAAAATTACTTTTATTTTTCACCTTTAACAACCTCGAAGCCCATCATCAATTCCTTTCCTAACAAAATTGACCTCAAAATAGTCATGAACAAAAATAAAGACTTTGCATGGTATTCGCTTCCTTTGAAGCAACTATTAATATGGTAGATGTAGCTAACTGGTTGGCAACTGCAAACGGAAAAATAACCGTACTTTTGGATTACATCGGAGGCTTCCCAGAACCAAGCAGCTGACCAATTAGATTAGTCACCTAGTAAAAACAAGAATACTGCTTAGACAATAAGACAATCACTACATTCAACATTTGCAGTCTTCAATGATTTCAAAAGCAAAAACCATATTGAAATCAGAACTTCCACGATCCATATATACTTTATTTTGCCTTGCATTGTGCAAAACTATCAAGACAATTAAAGTCCAGACAGGAATTTTATACGAGGAGCATAAATTTAACCAAGTACTAAAACCCATTAAGATTTCATCCCATGTGAGAAACTAAAGCATAATATTGAATTTGATGAGAAAAGAATAGCCAATAATAGACAACTCAAAAAGTGGCAGTGATACATAAGAAAGTAAGCTTAGCAGAACATCTTACCTGCCAGTATTTTGCAACACAGCGGTCAATGCAACTATTTTCACCCATGTTTAACTCAGACTCCTTGTACCTGAGAAAAGAATGTGATAAACAGATTATCATAACATTCACGTAGAGCCATCGTAAATTAATGCGACAGCAGAGAAATAAGCAAATTGACGGGATGACATTTGAAGGGCATCAAGCATGCTCAAGCACTTAACACAATTAGAAAGAGTTCCCTTACTTATTGTCAACACATTTATTGAAACAGGTGTGGGTCATCCTGAACATTAAAAACAGCAAAAGGTTAGGCAAATGAATTATTATGCCACCAACAAATCTTCTCGAAAACAATGCAGTCCGACTCTACGGTATACTTGCTAACAAAGGCAAACACTATCAAGGCAAGCAAGAGGGGAAACCTACTTGTTGAACAATTCGACCCTATATTCCATCTCCTTTTCAGCCATTCCAAATATCTGCTCCATTACCACATGAAACACATCCAAACACATGAAACTAAATGATAAAAGAACAGCAAAAACATAAAATTTAAACATGCTCTCATTCTAGTGTTTCAAATTAACAACAGCAATCACCAGATCAGTTTCCGAAAGATACAAGGAAGAGAAACGAACACCTACCTGTTCTTTATCTAAACCATCCGGCGAGATGTTGGCAGCCATTTTACCCTAAAAATATTAGATGATAAATTCAGATAATGGAAATCAAGGAGTACAAGAAAGCACAAATTTTTCAGAATATTCTGAACCAAAAGGGATGAACCATCTAACTCACAAGCGCTACTGTTGATGTTCATGGTAAGCTGCTAATAAACCACATTCCTAATTATTTACTAAGATATATACTTAAGTTTGATTAAAGAGATTTGTGTGCAGCTAAGTGGCATTAATTTGTATACTATTCAACGATTCCCCATATTTATAGTCTAGAATTGGATTAATACTGAAGGATTGTGATAATTTACATAAGATGAAGGACATCATCACCATGTAGATTTTCAATATTTCTATTTGCAAGTTTGCAACGATAATTTACAAACAAAATGTCAATTATTCCTAATCAAATTAAGGCATCATCTTCAGCTGGAATAACCATATTATATATCACACAATTTTTTCCATTTCTGTAATCAACAAATCCTTTGTCTCCTTTTCCAATTATACGACAGAGAAGTACCAAAACGACATAGTTTAGTTTTTGAAGCAAAATAAAACAGTGTGAAAAAGAAACGTACAATATGAACTCACAAACGCAGTGGGTTGAATTGGGATTGTTGAGAAGAAGCGCGAAGCAACACAGACTCAAATGGCGGCACTCGAGATCGAAGGAGACTAGGTTTCAGGAGAGAAAATTCCCAAAGGAGGCCCAAGTGTAAACTACACTCTTTAATTTTTATATTTTAAAACATTAAATTTTAGTTTTCACATATTTTTATATAAGTTTTAGTAGTACATATGTTATACTTTAAATAAAATGAGATAAAGGAGTGTATTTAATTAAAAATATAAGAAATATAAATATCTGATTAAAATTAATAAAACGTAAATTTCATTTTATTACTGAGAAAATGTGAATGTTAATTTAAAAAACAATGAGTATTATTTAATATGGATTTAAAGGAGGAAAATCTAATTTTCTCTACTAATTAGTATGTGTGTGTATGTATATATATATATATATATATATATATATATATATATATATATATATATATATATATATTGTAATTTAATTAATTAAATAACTATAATTAACTATTTGCATTTTGAGTCAAATTAATTGATTAGATAAATATATTTTTAATTTGAAATTATAGTAAATTATAATTAATTTAAGACTTAGCTACACTTTTAGCCTTTATAATGTTTAATAGAGTATTCATAACAGTTTTGTCTAACAATTTTGTGAAAGTAAACAATTTTAATCTATTGACGATATGTTTTTTCAAACTGTAACAGGAAACGTTAACATATTCAAAAATTATAACAGATTTGAAATCTATAAATAGATAGTAAATCCAAAGAAAAAAGAATAAACGTTTTAATTAAAGTTCTACTATTTAATCGGTACACTTCATTTAGAACATTTTGGTGTTCACTATAAAACTATTACTACCCAATTAAAAAGTTACAAATAGAAAGTTAACCATCCATATAATAGGCAAAATTCAAAGTGACACTGAGTGGCACGAATAACAATCCCACCCAATTTTGCTTGAAATGAGGTTTTGTAATACGGAATATTGCTTGAAATGACATATTGAGTGTGGTCACTTAACCAGTAAATGATACGCCTCTAAATACACGATTTATTTGGCGGTCGGCCAAGTAATAGAGATAATGAATATGCATAAATTACCAGAAGCTAAAATACAATTTACTCTACTATTCACATTTCAATTGATTCACGTTTCAAAAGGAAGATTTATGATCTTGTCATTAACTTAACTTCGACCAATATGTGTCGGATATGAGTAACACACTAATATCTTCGCTGGTTACCCACATTGTGCATAAAGACATCAGACACGACATCATGTTAATTTAATTTTAGACTCTACCAACTGGAGAGTGGGGTGGACAAGCAACGTAAGTTGCAGGAACGTCCTCCAATTTGCCAAAACCCTTTGGTTCATCTGTTTGCACCAACACAGTTTCCCTCGGATTTTTTCCTTCGATGTGGTTTCTTGATCCAGAAAGTTCATTTGAGATCAAGCCATCCACTAATGCTATGCAGATGGAGAATGCTTGCAAAAGTGAGAATGAAGAATCAAAAGCTACCGAATATACCCCAGGCTTAAAGGGAGAAAAACTGAACGCAGGCTGGTTTTCTTGGTCCTGGTCATTCCCCTGTAGTTAATATTGATGGTTATTACAAAAATTCACTTCTAACGAATTATCCATAGACAGTCATAACTAACAAGATGAATAAACAAAAAGCTTACAAAAATAACCAACTTAAGTTAATCAACACAATACCTGGAGGAAAAGCTCAAAGGGATGTGGGAAACAAGCTTTTGAAATTCTTGATTTGCTATATGTTTCACTTTCATTTGCCAGAATCTGAAGTTTACAAGCCATATCCCAACCACCACAGTCACATGATCCACCTGTTCTCCAGCGCTCAATCAGTGATGAAGGTCCACCATTACTTGGAAGACTATGAACCCCAGTTGGGAGCACAACTGTTACATGTAGATCTTGAGTGTCGTCGTTCTGGCGACCACTCTGATGTGCATAATTGATAAAATCGATAGCCTTGGGTGATTTGACGACAATAGCAGCAAGCTCGTCGTTTGGTTCATAGTCAATGATCTGAGCATCTCCCTGCTTTAGCTTAACAGAAAACAAAACAAACTCTTTATTGGCAGTGGAGTCCACACGATTCTGGCTAGGCGAATCATAATGGCGTGAACCAGAAACCTTCATCTGGGCAACAGCATGGTGTATATAATCAGGACCTTTAGTTTTGCTTGCTTGATTCATCCAACTTCCCCTCTTCTTTTTACCCTCTCTAAAGGTAAAAAAGGTATAGATACGATCGCATTCATCTTCCTTTGAGACAGCCAAGTTCTTCACAGTGGCTGCAAGAATGTTGCTATTATTGTCAACAGCAAATGTGAAAAGCGGCTGACCATTCTTCACGGCAATTCTTAGAAGTGCTTGAAACGTTGATGGTGCATTCTTTTTGTTCTTTGATAAATCAACTGTACTAATTGTGGTACACCCAATCCTCTGGCCCCTGACCGGTTCTTTTTTCTCCATAGAAATTTCCACATTACCTGGCCTACAATTCTTACTTGTTAACACCGCATCTTTATGAGATGACTCTGTTGAGCGATGACCTGCCTTCGGTTTTAGCAGTGGATCCAGTAATCGCCTTAGAGGGCTACTAGACCTGCTTTTGGAAGCATCACCAGGTTTATCACTGCCTGAACATTTTGAGCTGGCATAACCTCTCGCATTTTCCGAACTAGATTTAAGTGCTGCCACAGAACCCTGATGTGGCACATGCGCAACCTCTTTACAGCCAGAAACTTTACCTGTAAAGCCAATGCTGAAGCTAAATCGCCGAAAAGGTGAAGAACTTCTTGATTTCTCCGTAGTTACTTTCTGACCTATTCCCTTGATAGGCCCATTTGAAGATGAAGATGCACCAGTTTCATGTATCTTTTCCTCGACCTTTCTAGATCTGCAAGGACTTGTTCCTGTTCTGACCGGTACAGGTGCTAATAAAGTAGGAGCAGGAATTTTATTATCTTCTGCATCCATGGAACTGGATACTGACCGTTTCGGCTGGGAATGGCCTCCACTATTGTCGTCTGGCTGAGGACATGTGTAGGAAATATTGGAATTTGGATATCTACAAGGAAGTTCCTTAGGTTTTTCTGAAAATCTTATTTGAGTAGGACTTGCTAGCTTTTGATTCACGGAGCTTCGAATATCAGGAACTTTCCGATGATTATTCTTGGGGGTGTCTCTAGGTATAATGAGAACAATGGACTTGCTTTTCCCAAGCATAGCTTGCTCACCAGCGTCATTATTAGGTTGTCTGAAATTCTCCACTTTCTTCTCTGGACCATCACCTTGAGCGCTCGTTTCAAGATTAGTACGTGATGCTGCCTCACACATCCTACCATTTGGAAAGATATCACTTTCCTTGATAATAAGTGGATTTTGCTGTCTCCGGTCACATCCTTTGAGCATACTAGCAGGATGGTTCTGGGAAAGATGGTCGTCAACTCGAGCATACTTACTACGTGTGTATTCTTTCATTGGAGTTGTCATGAAGTGAGATTGCAGTGATGAACGAGATATTTTTTTATGAGAAGGAGAACACCTAAGACCTTTGCTAGAATTACCAGATAATCCCTCTGTCGAAACAGAAGATGATGTATTACTTGTAGATGTTGAGCTCCGACCACTTAAGGGTACATGTTTATGGCTGTACTGCCACTGTTGTAGACTGGCCCAATCAAGCACCCCAACATTCAAAACTTTTTCAGGAATTTTTTCTCCCTTCTCCAGATAACCTGGTAAATTTGACATGTATCTAACCAGCTCATCTTCCTCACTTGCCCTTTCGTGAGCTGATTGCTTTTGCTGATTTTTGTATGGTTTTAAAGAGAGGGCGTCTTCCTCCTTTTTGGTAATTTCATGATGAAAATCAGCATATGAGAAAGTTTTTTCCTGTTTCAACCTGCCATTAATTTTTCTATCCATGCTGATGAATGGTTTCCACAACTTCACGCCGACCTGGCATCAGATGAATAAACTGTCTGGGCTGCAGCTTGCGAACGATGTACCAACTTCTTGTTGTCCAGAGAGTACAGTTGGAAAAATACTAATGTTTTTTTACAGCTGCAACTGAATTACAATCACAAATCAAATTTTCAGAAACAGAAATTTCATGATAAATGAAAAATCAGTATCGAGAATAAACAAATATATAATAACCAAGGAACGCTTTTACGACCATATTGTTTTCATTTCCTCCTTTTAATAACCATGACGACCAAATGCAAAACCAACATGCAAAAATCACAATAGCTGGAGTTATTATATGTAATGTACCAAGTTACCAACTATCCAACTACATTGAAGACAAAGCTACCAAAAACTAAATCTGCCATGATTATAATTTGATTCACAGCAGCAACAAAGAAAACCCAGTCATGTTAACTCCAATGGAAAAGCCTGTAGAATTGTAAACAACCGATAAGACTAGTAATTTTTCTTTGAAAAAGGTATGATTAGCCTCTAAGAAAAAAGGTCTCTTACAATTTCTCCCCTCCTTTAACAGACCACCCTGTTCAGTTCAGATAGAAAGTATGGGTAAAAGATTGTAAGGGAGCATTCAAGCTTCCATCTCTTCCTAATCAATTTGACAGCGATATAATTGAATGTGATGACTTACAGTCCACATAGTTCAACTACCCAATATAGAAAAACCATTAAAATAGTACAACCGATTGCATAATAAATGAAAACTAAAGAAAACAATTCGTGGGTTAACGAGTTAATGCAAAAGTTAAAGTCTGAAATAAAATCAAACAAGCAAGTAGTGTAGGGGCAAAACCGAAACCAAAAAAAGCGGAAGCTAAAAAACAAGATTAAGTGGTCCATGCAAACCCATTTTCAAAATCCAAAAGATAAGGCATCATCATGCAACAAACGACGACCAGTATCAAAATCTCTACCGCAAATAAAACGAAACGGTCCAACATTCAATTATTGCACCAGGTTATTCAGCAACATTATCGTTCAAATTTCAAAACACTAAGGCGCCTCATTTGGAATTTGGTAAACGGGTCACCGCCAGAAAAGGAAACAAAAACAAAAAGGGGAACGCAACAACTTTATTTGAATAAAACGCTTTCACTTTTATATTTCCACGCAGCATTATCGCCAGGACAGCACGATTGCTGAAAAAACACCAAAAGCGTCCCAATTCAAAACCCTCGGTCACGTTACGCACGTGCATTCAAGATATTAGAATAATAAACAATTAATAATTAAACAAAAATAAATAAAAATGGTGAAACTCTAATTGGAAGCATACCGGAGAAAGCGGGTGAAGAAGAATCGAAAAATGCAGAGAAACGGAGAGTAGTATAGCTTGGAGAAGAAGCAAGGAGTGTCGGTGCTGTCGAAACGACGTCGCAGCGGAGAGTGAAAACGCAAAGCGAGTAACCCAAAACGCGAGAAAAACACGTCGCCCTCGAAAAGCGCAATCTCAAACTCCAATGCGGAGAAGAAAAGAGAGAGAGAGGGAGCGTTTCGTTGGGTTCTCAGTTTCTGTATGTATCTGAGAATGCGGTGTGGCGCAGTGATAATAGTCAAAGAGGGGTGAGTGAGTAGAGATAGTGAAGCAGGGTGGGGCCCACGTGGTTTTTGATCATACGGCTGAGAGAGGAGTGGGTGATCGGACGGTGATGGTGGGTTGCATAGAATAGATGGCGGGCATATTCGGGGTCCCACGTGTGATTCTTGTGGAGAGTGAAGTATGAGTTGGTGGGCTTGGATGGGCCCACCTTTGGATTGGGCTCAGAGTGGGCTTTGTGAATGAAGTGAAATTAGGGATTGTCGTTTTGTGCTGCGGTTGGTGAGATGAGTCAATCATGTTGCAGTAGCCGAAACCACGGTTATTGGGGTCGCTTTTATCCTTTTCTTTGTCGTTTCGGCTCCATAGCCAAAGGTGGATTCCACTTTCTGCGTTAAGCCACTTCAACTCCTTTCTCAAGGATTTTGATCTTTCCGTATTCACTTTTTCTTTCCGGCCACTTTATGTTAAATAATTTAAAATAGTCTCTCTTTTTTTTTTTTTTTTACTCAAACTTTAATTAATAATATTTTTATTTTCTTACTAATAGTGTCATTGATGTAATTTACTAATGAATAACACTTCCGTTTTATATATTTTCTACAATCCTTTTTACCAATTATATATTTCTTATGTTTTTTAATTTCATTCATCCATGGCTGTTGGAGTTGTTATATTTAAACTATAAAGTAGTTATGTCAGGGTGACTTTAGCCGTTAATTAAATTATTATAAATAATGTAAGATTTAATTAAACATGTATTTATTAAAATATTTTAATAATTAAAGTATATTGAAAAATAATGATAGATAAATCATCTCCAATAAATGAAATAATATCCAAGGCCAAGCATTTAAAATATATAAACGTTACAAAACCCTACAACATCTCATTGGCAAAATAGATATCATTCAATCAAAATTGAATGACAAGAATCTAACAAATTTTTTATTTTATTTATCTCATCTTTTGGTGGATGATAGTTGGATCAGTTGAAAAATCTCATGACAAATTATGAAATTTTTTATTTAATTTATCTCATATATTTTTGTAGAGGATAGTTGGATCAATTGAAAAATCTCGTGACAAATTATCTTCAAATTTGGAACATTGTATCGTTATTTTCAAAAGTCAATGAACCACAATTGACTTTCATTTGCGTGCACAATAATTTAATATTGATGACAACTTTTATATATATGTTATGAACAAGATCATTATTATCAATAATAAACCTTTAATTTATTATTTATATCCAGTATAAACAAAATAACTATCAAAATTATATTAGTGTGGCATCTCTATAATTTTTATCTAAGTTAAATCAGCTTTTATATCCTAGCAGATTTAGATTACATATGATGTGACTATGAACATGACCCTAAAATCTAAAATCTAGAGTACATCATAACATTTAATTAAAAAGGTCCTGATACAGTAAGAAATATTTGCACTACATTAATTCAAACAATTATTAAAATTTAAGATTAATGGCAATACTAAACAAACTTTTAATTATATTTTATGCAAATTAAAACTTAATATTAATATAAAAAATAAATTAAATAACTTTCTCATACATAATAAAATCATTAAACTTTTACTACAATTAAATAAAATTATTTTATTCATGATTAGAAAATTTAAATTTTAAAAATTGGCATTCATTTTATTAAAAGTTTAATAGTAAAATGACTTCATATATTATAAAAATACTCCTAATTTGATGTTTTATTATATAGAATTAATGTTACACTTAAAAGATTTTCTAGAAATGAAAATTGATATAAAAATCATGTAGCACTCTACATCATATAATACTTTTTAGTAATAATAATAATAATAATATATTTCTAAACTATTTTAAACAATATTTTTAAAATTAAGTTTATTTTTTAAAAAGTTTAAACATTGAATGTGGTTTTTTTAAGTATTAAAAAGTTAAATTAATTTTAGAAAAAAATTGTTGAAGTTCTCTAAAACTAAATATTTAATAATAAGTACTCAAATTATTAAAATGATAAATACACTGATTTTATAAAAAGATATATAGATATAAAATAATTTTCAGTTCTTTTATAATATATGAATTCATTTAATGATAAATACACTGATTTCAACTATTAATAAAATTTAAACATTTAAATAAAATATTATATTATAATGTATGATTATGGGTGCATATAAAATAATCTCCTACAAAGTAGGTGTATATAAATATATTTTTTTTCAGCCAAAATAGAACAGATATTTAATTTTGTATCTTACCTAAATTTTTTTGGATCAGAGATTTATCACTGATATTTTACTTGTTAAACATATTTAATATATACATTTATATGTGAGGTTTATGATTTGTTACGTGGTATATTTAATGAAATTAAATTATTTTTAGTTTGTTACTCATAATGTTCTTTCTACATACTTTTTTCCCATATTAAAAGTTGGTTTTAATAGCTTGACTTTGTGACTCTAATTTTGTAAAAAAAAATTATATATATATATATAATGTGTGTAATTTAAATTTTTGAAATACCATATATATGTTGGATCTGTGTGTAATAAAATAAATAATCCTGTGATGATGTTACAATAAGTTCAAGTTCTTCTGAGTTACTTCATTATGCTAAGTAATTAATATATCAATTTTAAAAAATGTGCTTTAAAATTAAACAATATATTTAACTTTGTGTTGTTTTAAAAAATATTTGACCTACTTGGGCTCCTGATTGTGAACTGGCAAGAAAGATAACGAAGAGTTCATTATTAGGCACCTTAAATCAAAACACCATAAAATGAATCAGACCCAAACCCTAATCATGCTGTCTGCGATCCCTTAGCTACTAGATAAACTATTTACTTTTCAAACAAATAACAAGATCACGATCATGATTAGTAGGCCAGAAGCAGTTCTTTTTCTTTTTAAATAAAAATGAAAACCTAGTCTTAAATATTGCATTGCACATGAATGATCACATCACAAAGATAGAAGTATTCTTGGATCAGGAATCAGATCCTAACTTTGTGATCCTATTCTTATTCTTAATTCTGGTCAAAAGTCTAAAGAAAAAATAGGACACTTGGTTGTTAGCAGAGGACACATAAAAAGTTAGAATGTTAGAACAAAAGAAGAGACCTATGATGTTTTTGTTTTTGTTTTTTGTATATAAATATGAACGTGAGCCACCATGTGAAATCCATGAAATATTTTCTCTCCAGAATTCCTAATACTTTGACTAAAATTATGAACCAATTATTCTTAAAGCAAAACACTAAACATAGTTTTCAAAAAACAAAAGGGAAGCATCATTGATGCATGTGCATTGTTTTGAAAAAAAAAAAATCAATAGACAAGAACACTGTCAAATTGCAATGTCTCGATTTCAATTATTATCAGCATATTGTGGAAATGATTAATTGTGAAATTTCTTATGAAAATATAATGTATAATTATTATGCAGCATCTATCAGTGGATTTCTTTTTTCTACATCTTTGGTGTATTGATAGCTAAGTGACATCATAAAAACTAATAATGTTGCTTCAACTAATTTAATGTTTAAATATCTTTGTAATTTAATAACTAATTTATCAAAAAAAGTATTATGTTTTTCTTTGAAATGTAATAGTTAACTTTTTTTAATGTATACTTACTCATTAACTTCTCGTATTAGTTTTATTCAATATTTTTCTATCATGATAATACAGATAAAATTCATTAGATTTTGAGTATTTGCAGATCTCTTTTTCATATATTTATATATATTTTTCAAGTTAATAAAAGAACAAAAAAAAAAAAAAAAAATTTTAA
>Ga0209489_109864_pt1 | contig 11406 bp, 5 predicted proteins | sample SiratrowhiteBW_FD_187527 | JGI IMG/M metagenome (GOLD analysis project Ga0209489, IMG submission 187527) | Root nodule microbial communities of legume samples collected from California, USA - Siratro white BW (SPAdes) (version 2) | ecosystem: Host-associated > Plants > Roots > Nodule | place: USA...
AATATTCCCCATATTAATTTTATTTTCGAATTTGATTATATGTATGGGAGGTTATGATGCCATAACAGCAATAATGGTACAATTCTGCCCATTTTTCAGTCTCTGTTCGTCCTTGGGATTTAACAGTTAGTTGGTGTCATAAGTGGGGATAATTAAGAATTAATAGATTTGAATCTGAATTAAAAGAGAATAATCAATTGGCAGTTCACAAATTATAATTAAGTGGGGATAATTAGGAATTAAGAGATTTAAAATTTGAATTAAGAGTGGGCTGACTAGAATTAGTATAAATATGCATAGTGAGCAAGTGGATAGACACGCGAAAAAAAACACGGGAAATACTAGAAAGGGTCTTGAATATTAATGAGTAGATCGTTTGAATGTGAGAGTTCAGAGAAGAAGAGAACGTGCTTTTGGAGGATCTTGAACTGGTACGTTCTATTTACTCTGTGTTACATACTTATCACATACATGTGGTTGCTCTGTTTGATGGTTATTATGATATCGTGAGGTTCATCCCTTGTCTCTTTGATTTAAAAAATAAATAATAATAATAATAATAAATTATAAAACATTTTCCAATTATCGAGGAACGAACCAAATGCTTTCTAAAATTTAATAAATTAATAGTTCTTGAAAAATATCAAAAATATAAATTTTCAAAACAAAAAAGGGAAAAAGGTTTTAAAACAACCCTAAAATAATAACAATAAAACATCTTCAAAAATAATAAAAATAAGATAAATATAAAAACATGTCTTTTCGATAAAAAATATAAAATACATTTTTTTTACGAAAATAAAGTAATAGAAACACGTTTTTCAAAAAATAAAATATAAAGACAATTTAAAAATACAAAAAAAGTTTTTTTAATATGAAAAATAGTTATTTTATTCGAAAATAATGAATAAAAAATTAAAAAGGATATGTTTTTTAAAGGATAAAAACAATTTCTTTAAGATAATAAAAATCAGTTTCTTTCTCAAATTAAAATAAAAATAGTTTTTTAATAAACATTTTTAAATATAAAAAAAACAGTCTTATCCTGAGTTTCCTTTAAATAAACAATTATCGAGAGAACAAAATAATAAAATAGAAAATAATTAAAAAAATTATATGAAATAAATTGCCAAAAATAAAAGAAAATGTTCATAAGCTAAAAAAATATCAAACTTCATCCAACAAATTTTTAAATTAGAACTACGTGTACCCTGATTTTCTATCATGTATAGAGATATGTAGGACCAAGGTCAAGCCTTGTCGGGTCCAAATAAATAAAAAATATATATGTTTGTTTGTTTTATTTTTGTTTGTTATTTTTATCCGCCTAATTATTATTTATTATTATGATTTTTATAAGTATGTTTTCTTGTTTGTTTTGTTTTTTATATATTTGTTTATTTTGTCTTTAGCCTCATTATTATTGTTATTATTTGGGAAAAATGATATTTTTTAAAACCACACTTATTTTTATTCATTTGATTAAGGGTACCGTCTTAGGACGGGCGTTGTGGGGTGCTAATACCTTCCCCACACGTAACCGACTCCCGAATCTTTGAATCTAGTTCGTAGACATTTTTATTTGGTTTTTCTATGGTTTCCATAATAAACTATGGTGGCGACTCCAATCTCAATTTAAATATTTTTTAAAATTAAATTTTGATTGCCCCGTCGTGATCCCGGTTGCGACAATTGGTTATGAAACTATCTTGTTCATCACTTTATAATGGTATTTGCTTTTAACTTTGTGCTTTCATTTTTTGTCCAGGTACTGGTGGGGAGGAGGCTTCCCTGTTTGCAATGGATATCTTTAGAATGTAAGGTTTCATTTTTATAGGAATTTTGTTATATTTAGGAACTGTAGTTGGTTTTCTAAAAGCGATCTTGTTTGACTAGATATAGGTATGAGAAGTACACTCTCAAGAAAGGTTGGAAATTTGAAGTAGTAGATATAGCTCAATCTGACGTGAAAGGGTACAAGGTACATTTTTCTTATATTATTGTGTTCAATAAATATGAAGAGGTTTTTGGTGCTTTCCCACTATTGTTTTTGGATTATTGATTGTGTCATCCACTGTACATTGCAACTTTCTGTTTGTTTGTATTGTGTTCCACAAGTTCCTGCTAGTAGAACTGAATTTCATCCTACAATTGATTTTGTTTGGAGTATGCTTTCTCAGGAGGCTAGTGCAGCAATTGCAGGAGTTGGTGTTTATGGGAAGCTAAAATTTGAGAGTGGAATCCATCTTGTCCAGGTTTTAGTTACTACCTCTCAGATATAATGTATATGACTATAATTACATCTATTGTTGTTAACCACTTACATTCTACTTTTTACAGCGAGTTCTTGTGACAAAAAAGTTGAGACGAATTCATACCAGTGTTGTGCAATTCTTCCTCAGGCTGATGAGGTAATTAGCAATTACTTCCTATAAATCAATGCCCTGTGATAAGAAAGTTTAAATGTTTGTTGATTTTAAGAATATGAAAAAGTATATTCAATTGTTGGTTACACTAAAATAATTATAAAGAAAAAAACTTCACATATAATGCCTTAGAAGAACCATACCACAAAAGATAGCTGTCATAGTTGAAGACTTAAAGCCTTATGAAACCCATACACCTAATGTGAGGGTCAATTGCTATATCTTACTTTTGAATCCTAACATTTGCCAAGCTCCTCAGCCTAAAGCCACTAGCTCTTTAACAAGTCCCAAACAAACGCTACAACACCAGTTTCACAACTTACACCACTTGTTTACAACCAAGAATCATGGTGGATGGTTTTGATACCAATTGATAGAATCCTGGTATCTTTGTTGCAGAGAATACAAGGATGAATTCCTTGCTTGCCTACATTGCTACAAGATCGGATGTATCTTAACATGTTGTTGCAATGACACCTGGTTTGGAAAGTGCCTCAAATAATTCTACTATAGTATTAACATGTACATCCTGCTGCAGTATTTAATTTTCTTTGCTATCAATATTTCAGGCATCAGATGTTGTAAGTGGTGCTCCACCCCTAAATCACATTGTAGGATCAAGTGGAGGCAGGAAGACAGATTAAATATATATGTTGTTTTTTATTTGTATTTCGTGAGGGAAGTGTGTTTGAAAAATTTAGTAAGTTGTAATAGTGTCTTGGAACATAATATTTTGTGAACTCTGTTAGAACGTATACTATGTTATGTTACACTATGAAATATTTTAACGTGATCTTTTGTTATTACAAAAGTTTTGTTATTTTAGTTTTCTTCTATTGGATATGTATGTAACATATATGATTGTGAAATATGATAAATTATTAAATACTATTGGATATATAATTATAAAATACTGCATATTTTTTTATTTAATATTAAAATTACGACATTTAGAACTAACGTATTATCATTCACCATTACTTATAATATGGCCATAATAAGCCTCATATTAAAATGTTCATAATGGCGTTTATAGGTATCATTTATCGTTGTTGGAACTAAAAATAATTACGACATTTCAATTGACATTAATTACATCGAAAAAAATGTCGCTTTATACAAGGCATAATATGGCGCATGTTGCGGCGTTTCGGGCAAAAACGCCATTTTATATTTTGTGGCGGCCAGATCTATGGCGTTTCTCGGAAACGCCGTACATGTATAAAGTGGCGTTTATAATTGACGCTTTATACAAAAAAAAAAAAAATGTCACCACATACACGATTTTTTGTAGTGAATCAAAGATCAAGCCATGAATCAACACGATAGACAGTAAGTGCAAAAAATACCAATATATTGAAAGAAAAGCATATATGTAAAGACATATTTATTACGATCAATACTGATTACATGAGAGTTCAGAAAGATTAAATCTAACCTCAAAAATAATGAATTTAGCTCTTCTTAGTCATGAGAAGACTAAACATAGCGAATAAACAAGATGATAAAAAAAATCTTAACATGCCTCCAAATGTGACCTTTACTCCTCGACAAATGAAGCTCCCAAACCCTAATGTAGAACGACTATTACATAGAATGTGGAAATCGACGCTCGCGCTCGACTCAGGGTCACTTGTGTCGGGCACAACTAGATTCTTTTGCTAATTCCCACTTCTAGACCCAATTGGCGCTAGGCACAGGTTTTCTGCATCGGGCGTATTTCATGTCTTTGACTCTTGGGTTTGACGGTGCTGGAAAATTTCCTTGCGTCGGGTGTATTTCTATACCTTGCTCTCTCACCTCCTGGGCTTTTCTTCTTTTGACCCAATGTTTTTTTGTTCATTTTCAAGACAAAAAATATGAATTAGTAATCAAATCTATTTTTGACTCTCATAATCATTTATTAACAAAAATCACATAAAATTGATATTAAGTGGAGAGAGTTGATTTTGTCATACAAAATAGTCCAAAAATATTATATAAATCAACTCTATCACTTCTCCATCCTCACTACATTCACCCCTTGACCATTGACAATCCTAGCTTATAGATATTCCCCATGTTTCATTGTATACACTAAGGTTTTAGGTGCCTAGGTTAGATTTTCTAGTAGGCCTCAACCTCATATTTGTGCCATACTACACAAGGAACCTTCATTTTCATTACAGAGGAGATGGTGAATGAGATTCGCTGCAGTTCTTAGTTTCCCTAAATCTTGACGAGGGAGTTCTTCTTTTCCCAATTTTATCTTACATGTTCATTTGATTACTTTTACATTGAGGACAATAAGTGTGGGAGAGGAGTCTTATAGTTTAGGAACTAGTTTTATTTCTTATTTTGTTTTTACCTTCTTGTTTTGGTTTATGAAAATATTTTACTGCACAATAAAAAGATTTTCTGCATATTTCAATAGATTTACAGGAGCGTCTAGCGGTTGATAGTTTCATAATTCTAGAAAAATTGGTTTCTTGGTTTATGTTGGCTAGATTCTACATAAATTGTTGAATAAGTTGGTTCTGAAAATTCTTTTAGGTTGAATATTTGGTGATAAGACTATCGATGGTGAGTTCTTGAGCCTTATCGATAGATCTTCTAATAGATTGTCTAATGCTCTTTTTAGTATATTTTAACTCATGTTTGCTTATACTCTATAACATAGTTTGATTCTCCGTTCTGCAACTATGTTTACATGAATAAATTGATATGACTGAGACATTCTTTGTTAAATTAAGCCACTTATCCATATTAGCTCCTTTGAGCCTGTAGCGTTTTCTTATTTCTAACCCTTATTAGAAGCCTTAAAATAGAAAAACCATATTTGTCCCTAACTTAGAGGATAAAATATTTTGGAATCATTTTGAGAATAGGTTTTTGTTGAATCATTGGACAATCCAAAATCCCTTCAGATGATCTAATCAACTAAGAAAGTTTTGATAACAATAACTCCAAGTGTATGTTTGTATTAGATGATCTTATATGTTTGTTATAGTAACATTCACAGATCTCTCAATATGATGAATATGTATAGATGAACTAATAATTGTTTACTTATTATTATTTTATTATATTAATTTTGTTTAAAATTAAAAGAAGAGGAAAGTTAAAAATAAATAAATATAAAAATATTAAATGTTTTAAATTTGTTTGATATATGCTTTCAATTTTATTTTGAATCAACTCATTTAAAATTGATTTATTTTTAGATATATCAAATTGTAAACGATTTAAAATCTGTTCAAATTAAGGTCCTGTTAGAATTCATTTACTAGTGTACTGGTTTTTAAATCTTTACAGAAACTATTTTAACCTGTAATTGTTTTGGTAATTTACTTGTGGTGGGTAATTTTAATATATATGCATAAACATTTTTGTCAATACCTGTACTGTTTAAATAATTTTAAATTGTGATAAGATTCAAAATTTACTACATCCATTGACAAAATTCAAGGTGCCAAAATTTTAACATTAAAACAATTATTTGATTACATGAATTCTAGAAGTAATTGAGTCACGCCTCTGTTCAAGATGTTTTATCATTTGCTGATCTTTAAAATTTTGAGATAAAATCATTTTCTGCACCTTGGTTCATGGTTTTATCAAACTTTGTTTACAATAAAATTAATTTGATTCAACGTATTTTATTTACATATATGTATTTGTAGAAAGTGTTTGAAATTAAGATTGGACTGTTATGTTGCTATAGTTAAATACAAAAACAATTCAAAATAATTTTGCTTCACACAATTTTGATTTGATTTTTTTTAAATCTAAAAAACAAATAAATGAGTTTTAACGGGAATATCAAGATCAGATTTATAACATGTGTTTCAACGTTCAAATTTGTTCATAATGAAAATTATTCAAATTATTATGGAATGTTTAAATGTGATTAATTGTTTCAAATCAAAGATATCTTGTGTTGTTTAAATTGTTTCTATATGCAGATAAAGTCATTTTTAATGCAGAATCAAGAATTGAAGTTGTTCTTCCTTTTTTCAGCATTAGATGGTTAAGATTTCCCTTTCAAGCATCCAACAACTATTTTCTACAAAGCTACATATAGATGAATAATTTCAAGTTGAAGATAGTAAGAAGCAAAAAGAGAAATACATTGTGCAATACATTGAAGAATTTACTAAATATTTGTGTGTCTATTGTAAATTTGCTATTGAGAGCATCTAGAGTTTTGGGTTGTGAGAAAATTGTGTATTTCTTCACATTGTGAAGTTATTCCTTGTGAGCTTTGATTTTTCTCTCATATGAGAGTGTTTGCTTTCAATCTTGAGTAGTACTGATCTCAGGGGGAGATTGAGACAGGTATAACCTGGAGAAGTTTGTGTACTTGTTGTAACCTGGAGAGATTTGTGTACTCGGTATAAATGTTTACGATATAGTGAAACCTCTTAAATAATATGTTCAAGGGAGAACTAGACGTAGCTCAAGAGATTAGGATGAATCAATATAAAATTGTGTCATATGTGCCTATATATTCTTGCCTTGGACGATCTTGCTTGGTAGTTTTGTTTGCAACGAATTGAGTTTAGGGTCCATTCAACCCCCTTCTATAGCAAGCAGTTCCTATAGTTTTTGAATAAGTGTGGGAGTGCACCTCGATATCCATAGTTTACCTGCTGATATATTTAAGAAACAAATAGAAAAGGAGGGAAATAAAAAAATTAAAACAACCAAAAGTAAAGAAAATAAGAACAAAAGTATAGACAATCTAATACACAGGTTGAAGCGTCTACTGGACGAAAAAGAAATAAGAAAAGCTAAAGTCTTGAACTAAAAAGAGGAGTTAATTGTAATTTTGAATACATATGCTACTTACATTTTGTTCTAGATTTATTCCTCATTGCTCCTTTGCTTTTCATGGTTTTAAGCCTTTTTTCCCTCATTTTACCTACCTTTCCCATTGCACCCTTATAAAGTCCTTTTGATCTTTGTGTGCATGTTATTTAATTGTTGTAAATATTAGAGTTTTGCTAAGCTTATGGTAGTATTTGCTTGCATGAGTGTGCTAAGTGAAAATACAAATCTAAACACTTAAGATTTGGAGAATGTGTAGCTAAAATTCTATCATCCTCTAGTCACCCTTTGATTTAAGTTACCTTATTATTTATTGAGATACAAAGTTTCTGGTCACATTTTTATTGATTCTTTGATTTCTTGAAGTTTGTATTTTGCTAGATCTTATGCATTCCTAGAGTCTACTGTTAATCTGATATAAATCTTCTCTTTTTATTTTCTCTTTTATTTTGGTCATGAGTGTTTTGTTCAAGAGTGCAAAAAGATAAGTGGGGAGGTACTTGATGAACATAATTTTACTCAAACGTAGAAGATATAAGCATAATCTTCATAGACTGTACTTAATAATAAATCCACTATTTTTTTAATTAAGATTCATCTAATTAGGTTTATTTGGAACTTAACTGTTATTTCTGCTAATCTTGTATTTTTAGTGCGGTAGACGATCTAATAGTTATAAGCATTAGACGATTTGACTAGATGATCTAGTGATTACAGGGAGTAGCCGATCAAGGTATTCATCTGAGCATGTCAAAAACATCAAGAATACTGAAGATGAAAGTGTAGAAAGATTCTAATGTAAACACCTAAAGGATTAGAAGGTCTGATTAGACGATCCCATTATATTGTCTCTGTAAATAGTATATTAGATGATCCCTTGGTATGAACTACAGCGGGCACACCCTTATGAAGAGGAAAGACATTGATTCATTGACTTAGAAGCAAGATTTAATTGTGCACATATCTACTATAAGGATACGCTCTTAATTATGCAAATAAAAAACTTATGTTTTACCCTATTTTTGACATGTTGAACAAGGGAAGATTTCATTTGATTATTCATCAAAGATCTCTTGCAGCAGATTTGATTGCGCTAAATTGAATTGCACTAAAATCATTTGTCTGAATCTGGAATAGAAATTAGAAACAAAATATATGAAAAATTTGCAGGAAAAAATATCTACACCTGATAATTGGGAAGAACATATTTGCAAGTTAATATGTGATAGAGATGAAAATAATTAATTATTGCACAAAAAATATCTGGGAAAAAATCTAAACAATAAAAAAAGGATATTATGAATAGAAATTTTAAATGGCAGGAAGCCAGCACCGTCGCATAGTAACATCGCATAACACACTTTAAACCCTAGTTTTAATTTCTTTTATAATTATTTTGCTTTCGTCTTCCTTATAGAAGGCTAAACTTCCTTGAGTTGATTCACTTATGATTTCACAATGAATTATTAGGTTTTTGTTAAAAATAATTTTGTTCTTTAATTCTCTGTAACATATTATGCTTTATATTTTATCTTTTTTTATATATATTTTCTGGAAAATAATTGTTTTTAAGAGCTTGTTGAAAATTCAGTTGATTTTCTTCGATTAGAATTCTTGGTTAATTCGCTTAGTCTTAATCAATCTATTGTACGCTTAATCAAGAGGTAAAAGATAAACATCTCATTAAGTAAATGTTGGAATGAAATGAGATATTGACTAAGTCAATAGACACTTGTTTTGCTAATAAGATTCTGTTAAAATTTTTTTATAGTAGTTTGATTGAGTTCAACTTTGCTAAGAGAATTGAAAGATAATAATCTTAAGAAAACTAAGGAAGAATTCGTTGTGAATGAACGTGAGAGTCACCCGATTCTTTACTATTTTAATCACCTAATATTTTTTTGCATAGCAATCCTCAACCCCCCTTTCCTTTACTATTATTACTAACTTCCATTGCTTGCAAATGATTTTTGAACATTGAGAGACAACTTAGGGTTAACATTTCCCTTTCTATACTATCATCTCTACTCATGGTAAATTCATCAAACAAAAGTTGGACGGAGCATTCATAAACCAATAATAGGTGTATGATACGTTGTTTGCTTAATCGGCAAATGGACTGAGTCAACTATAGTACAGTTGAAAGTAAGGTTATTGTATTGTCAAGGATTGAGAAGTATTCAAATAGTAAATATACCTTTAGTAAAGAATACAATGAATATGGTGATGGATTTATACATGTAAATAAAAATAAATAAATATGTAATAATTACGTGAGTGAATGGATGCAAGTATAGGAGTATAATAAAGATCAAGCAATGGATTAAATAAAACATAATTGTTCTATATTCTTTGCTCTTATATGCCAAATCTGATTGCTCTTTTGTTCCTAGTGCTAAACCAATTTAATTCATTAATTATGGTTAGCTAAGGATGAATAACAATCAATTAATTCCTTGTTATGATGAGTTTCACTCCCTGCATTAAAGATCATTTTTACTAGAACAATATAGCCACAGATTGCACCCTGTTTCCAGTAGCTACACTTCTATGGTTGATTGAGTTTAGTTCATAAATCTGAACATATTTTCAATATTATTCAATTCCTAAGATTATGAAACTGAGTAAAATATATCAATATATAAGCACTCTATGAATACAAATATACGAAATATTATCTAGTATAAGACCTTGAAATCACAAATGACTTTCTATGTTATCTATGTGCTCAGCAAATTAGATTTCTTCCTATGAAGGTTTTCTTCTTAGCTTAATTGTGCACTCAACTTCAACCTCAAGCATCTAGAGAAGTAGGTTTCTTCATATGAAGGTTTTATTCTAGGCTTTCCACTGCACACTTAGTATGTGCTTCCTTCATCTTGAACTAATACTAGCTAAACACTTTGTTACGCTCAACTGGTTCTTTATTCTTATTAGACTCTTCTCTGGATAGCTTTTGCTCAATGACAACATATCTTCGCTCAACGCCTTGATTTCTTCTTGGATCTTTTTTAATACTAAATCCACTGAGCATCTCATGACCGTTGATGTAATTCCTATATACATGTTTACACAACTAAGAAGAATAATCTATTCTTCATAAAAGAATAGTCTTCTAAATGCCTTTTTACTCCTCCCATCTTTTGGTCATACTTCTTTTAGTAGGCCTAGTGTATGGTCTCTTTAATGGTCCTCTATCAATGTTTTTACACCAATTTGCTTGTTTTACAAGATATTGTAAAATATTTTCTAATTCACCCCGTCTTAAAATAACTTACATTCTATATGATGTTAACTCCCCATCATACGTTAAGCCATCTGTATTGTTACATTAAAACAAAATTAGACACCCTCATCTATACTGATCAATGCTCATTCACATTAAAGCCCAATACAATTCTACAATTCTACCTGGATTCTATAATATTTATTACTTAAAAATTCATTCAGCACCTTTTGTAAACACCTTTTTTTTAAGAACACCCTTTGTAAACACCTTTTTTTTAGAACTTGAGACGTGCAGCCTCTTAGATTAGAACATCATGAAATTTACATAAAACATAACAAGATCGTTGCAGATAATGAGGAAAAGTGCAAGAACATAAACTGAACAACGACTTTACGTAAACAACAATATCAAGATTCCACCAAAACCCAATCTTCGTCTTCTTTTTCTTCTCGAACCTGATCTATCCGAAATGAAACCCCCACTTCAGAAGTGCATTCATTATCATTCTTCTTCTCCCAATCATAATCATCTTCGCTGCCTTCATCTTCCGTGTAATCATTAGAAATATGGTCAAGTGTCAGCGTTGCCGACAACCCAAAGAAATCCGAATCGGGTTGATCTATGACCCGCGAATGTTTGTGTTTTTGAGAACCTTTGGTTTTACCCTTTGACTTGCAAGCCGGGTGGAAGTGGCACCCGGTGCAACGTGGTGTGCCACACTTGCCGGTGAACTTGGAGTGATTGGTTGGCTTAGATGACACCTTGACAAATAATCCAGCAGTGGGAGGAGAATCAAACCGGGTGATAATTCGGGTATTGGGTCTCGGGTTAAGTGGACTTGGTAGGATCCGATAAGACCTCACCATACCATGTTGACGACCCTCTCTCTTCATCTTTGTTCGTGAAGGTGTGGGCTAAGCAAATTGAAAAAAAAAAAAAAAA
>Ga0209489_109866_pt1 | contig 11405 bp, 7 predicted proteins | sample SiratrowhiteBW_FD_187527 | JGI IMG/M metagenome (GOLD analysis project Ga0209489, IMG submission 187527) | Root nodule microbial communities of legume samples collected from California, USA - Siratro white BW (SPAdes) (version 2) | ecosystem: Host-associated > Plants > Roots > Nodule | place: USA...
AAAAATAATATATAAAATAGAAAAAAATATATATATATATATATATATATATATATATATATATATATATAAATTTAAAGTATAATTATATGAAAATATTATTATTTATAAATTTAAAAATTATGGTCAATAAGTATAGTTAAGGCTTAATACATTTTAATAACATAAGTAATAACTTTAAATAAAAATAATAATTATAGTTATAAAGTTACATAAATATAGTTTGGTGACAACAGTCTGACACAACATAGCACAATAGTCTATAAAGAAAGACTTTAAAACTATCTATTTCTTTTTGTTTTTATTTAATGTATATTTTTTAATATTATAATTTAAAAATGAAGGAATATAATAAAATTCTTTAACTATTATAAAATAATATAAAAAATAAATTTATATTAAAATTTTAAAGAATTAAATAAAAAGAATAACTATTTTTCTAAACTAGATATAAAAAAAACAATAGAGGGAATAACTTAATAAGGAAAAGAAAAGCTAATTTCTAACTTACTCTTTTCCCTCTAAGTGTTGTACTTTTAAATAATTTTGTTTCATTTTAATTCTAACCTTTTAAAGTTTAAAAATAATATTAATTACTTTTTTTATCATTTATATATTTATCGTTTACTTAATTTTTTATTTATAAATATATATATATATATATATATATATATTAAGATAGAAAATAAAATAATCAAAAATAAAATCTTATTAATATTTTATTAAAGTGAAGAAAATTTATTAATTTTTCTAAAAAAAAACATAAGCAACACTTAAAAATGAACGAATAAAAGTATTTAAAAAATAATTTATTTACATTCAAATAATTTACAAAACGAAAAATACATATTATATATATTAAAATACATATTCAAGAAAAAGCTATATATTAGGCAAAATTAAGATATTTTAGAAAACAATAAAAATTTTAAATATCTGTGTTGTCAGCTTTGAATGAAACATTATTTTTTTATTGATAATAAAAAAAATATAAATAATTAAGGATACTAAGATTACTTCAATCTATATACAATCGAAAACTGAAAACAAAATGAAGTAGTCTGTACCAAAAAATGGTATAGTAACTACTCGTGTAGAGGTGCATACCTTCTCTTATAACAAAAATCATCACCTACACTAAACTTCTAATCGACTCAAAATATCCATAAACTTGTTAAATCATTAAAATTTAATGAATTTATTATGTAACATAAAAATCTAATAGGAATAACAAGTTCACTGATTAATTTATTTAGCATGAAATGTGTTCTGATAATACAATAAACGTTAATTGATTTTTTCTCACCATCATTTGATATCTCGATCTATGTAGATTACACTATCTTCACATGAAATGTGTTCTGATAATACAACAAACGTTAATTGATTTTTTCTCACCATCATTTGATATCTCGATCTATGTAGATTACACTACTTGTGAAGATAGAAAATGTTTGTTATAAAATAAGATAGATCTTTGCTTAATCTATACTTTCATTCATGACTCACAAATCATTCCAAATTTGTGACTTAAAAACTCATACATTATACAATAGTATATCATTCACATTTGCATTATATGTATACACAGTAATTTGTAAGGATTTAGAGTCATTCTTAGCAAAAAAATCACCCTCTTTAGACAAAAGAACTATTTAGTTCTCTTTGCCCTCTCTCTAAAAATATTGTCTTCATTTTTCTTTAGATTAAAGATCAAATATTCTCATCCAATTCTTGGTGTAGAGTAGAGTAAGCTTAACGAATCACAATTTTGGTTTCAATAAGTTCAAAATTTTCCTTGTTCTTTGTCAGTTTAGGGTTTCTTTAAAAATCTGCATGCATTTTCATGCATGTGATCTTAGAGGTATAAAAAATTATCTTTATTTGTTCTAGATCCTAAAGGTAGGTTCAGATCATTGATCATAATTATATGTTGCAAGTTGAGTTATGCTTATGAGTTGTAGTTTGGAATCTTTTATAGGTGACTCTCCTCCTAAACATGTAAGAGAAGCTATATTGATATGATTGGATAGATGTTGTGTTTTATATTTAACGATTAGATCTTGAGAAGCGAATGTGTTTGTGCTAGAGACATTGTGTGTTATTTCAATTGGCAGGTCTGGACTGATTTTGAACATGTCATGAGTTGAATTAATTTGATATTTTATTTTAATTTAGCTTTATTTTGGTAATAGAGAAATTCTTTGATATTTTTAGTTTGGGTAGCTTGATTTTCAAAATTTGAAAGACTTTAATTTTATTGGTAAGGCATAACAAAGTGAATAGAAGTGTTTTGAATTGAAAATTTTTAGTTTGAAAATAGAAAGACAATTTAAAGTACTCATAGTAGTTGTAATTGATAATTTCATAGATAAGAATCTTTAAGTTGGATAAGTAAAATGATCAATTTAGAAGATATGCATTGTGAGATTGATGTAAAAATTTTGAAAACATGAAATTTTATGTAGGGGCGTCGGCCGTTACTTCTCGAGCCAAGTACGAAGCAGTGTACAACTATGAATATTTTTAATGCACTTCTTTCTTGATTTTGATAATTCATTTCATTTATTGAAACATGTATGAGTAGTAGCATGTGATTTTGATGATGTTATGATTAGTTGAGAACTGTGTCGATTCACAGTTAGAAGGGGTCATCTGATAGGTGCTAACCTCTGAGTCCAATTCAATGCAAGAGTCTTCTGGAAGTAGAGCTAGTGTCTTTGAAATGTTGAAATATGACTTTGACTTAAATTGTTATTGATGGGATATTTCATTTTAAGTATGTCTTAAATAGTTAGCTTACCCTTTTTGTGTGTGTTCTCTGTCTTTTCTTATCTCTGATAATAGTGTGTTATACGGGAGTAGAGGATGTTATTACAGGAGAGGATTTACCTTAAGTGGTAAGGGAAACCCTTAGGAAGAGTAAAATTTCTTATCTTTATAATGTTATATTTTGAGAAATATGTAAAGTTGAAAATCCCTAGAAAGAGAAAATATATTTTGAATGAATCTACTAGATTATCCTCTAGTTATGTAATGTTTTATATTAAAGCTTTATGTGATTCTTCTATAATGAATTTTATGGGGTATTACAATTTTTGTATCAGAGCAGGTCGAATCTTCGGTGACTTGGGACTTATGGGTTTGTTGTGTGAAACTTTGTTAAGTTGTTAGAAATCTTCTGTAGTTATCTTAACTATAAATAATGATCTTAAATCTTTTTTATTTCTTATAAAATGGCCCTCAGACCCTTTACTCCTCCTCCACCTTCCTTAAAGATGGGCTAGATTGCTAGAGCTATTAAAATGATGGCTACCACAATTCAACAACAGAACATGGTTATGGCTCTAAATCAGCTAGCTATAATGCACCAATGAGAGGTTGCTAGATCAGCTACTGCCACTTCTAATGTCAGTCAACCTATAAAACAGTTGGTATTTGTTGAATTTCTGAGGTTCAACCCACCTAAATTCATGGGAATATCACTCCTGATTAGGCGAATCAGTGGATTAGGGAGGTGGAAAATATCTTCAAGGCAACTTCTTGCCTAGAAGATAAGAAACTTGTATTTACTACCTATCTATCATATGGAGAGGCAGAGTTCTGGTGGATGGGTGCTCAACAAATGATGAATGCCAAGGTTCACGTTGTAGTTTGGGAAAATTTTGAAGCAAGATTTCTGGAGAAGTATTTTCCAAATAGTGCTAAATTGGCAAGAGAGGTAGAATTTCTCAAGCTGGAGCAGGGACAAATGTTTGTTAGTACTTATGTTGCCAGATTTGAATACCTAACTAGATTGTATATGCAAGACACCTTTGAAGCTTGGAGATGTAAAAAAAAAAAGTTGAAAGCAAACTCAAGCAAGAGCTGAAGAAGGTTATAACCCCCATATGCATAAGAGAATTTTCTACATTGGTGGGGAAGGTGATATTGGTGGAGACCCTTGAGAAGGAGAGTAGTAGAGTGATCAGGAACCATGGAGGAGGATCTCCCATTGGGAAGGTCAAGCCACAATCACAAAGTTCTTAGACAAGACCTCAACAATAGAGGATAAGAGCTACTTCACCACAACTTTCTCAACCCTAGACTTGGATACCTAAGTGTTTCTCATGTCAGAAGGAAGAACACATTGCTAGAGATTGTCCCACAAAGGAAAGATAACTCCTCTGGGTGGTGTTCAACAGTTTAAGAGTGTTAGAAGCAGACCTCGGTCCACAGGGGAAGGTGGGGAAGGTGTTTTATATGACAGAAGCTGAAGTTTCTCAATCAGGTAACTTTGGTTCAAGTTTTTTTCTTCTAGGTGGTAGATGTGTGAAAGTATTGTTTGATTTTAGAGTGACACACTTCTTCGTGTCATACATGTGAGCAAATCAACTGAGTCTATCAGTTAAAGAGTTTCCTTTTGAGCTTCTAGTCTCTATACTGATAAGTGCCAACTTTGAGTGTTTTATACATAAGAAAACTTGATGAATACTTGTGGATTTAAGTGTTCTTTAAGATAGTAATTACTCTAAATTTGAGAGTTTTTGAATCTAAATTTAGGTTTTGAGTCCCGAGTTAAAGGAAATCATTTGATTTTAATTATTGTGAAATTTTAGGTATAAAAGAATGGAAAAAATGAGAGATTGGAAGATTCGTGAAGAAAAGAACTAAAAAGTTCAAAGTAAAGATTCGTCCAAGCGAGGAGGAGCCCACCCAGGCGAAAAGAGTTGCTCAGAATGTAGATCAGATGCAGAAGTTGTCCCGCCCAGGCGACACTGAGCTAAGAATCCTAGTTTAACTAACAAAACAAAAGCTTTAAAATTGATGTGTTCCTAAACAATATCAACCACACATGCCACCAATAAACTTCAAAGTCCGTGTATAACTGGAGAACCTTCCACCTTCAATGACACAATAGCTTTAGTTCCAACATGCAAGTGCAGAACGACAACTACATATGCATCATAAGTTCTTTATATTCCACTATATGCCACTGCAGAATGCCATACGCACATAAATTAAATTTTTGTTAGATTCTACAAGAAATTGAAGAACATTATACTGACGTCCATCAAAATTTATTCTTGACTTTGCTGAATGACTTTTGACTTGCACGTAATAAAAAGAACTTCCGCTCAATACTCAACATCTATATTTGTTATTAGTATTGTTCCTTACAAAATTTTAATTTTAATTTTTCTAGAGTTTTGATAATTTTTGTCTTGTTAAATATATTGCCTATTATTAAAATGAATCTTTAAATGTAATCAGACAACAAAAACAATATCAATCACAACAAGAAAAATTTGTTTTAGAAATCAATTTATTGGTCTCTAAAATAATAAAATTAATCACTAACTTAATAAAAACAAGTTATAATCAAATAATAGTAAGTGGCTAAAACCTTGGTAGCTAATGTAAGATACCGATTTAGAGTCTGATTCAGAAACCAATTTAGTTACCATTAAATAAAAATAAATTTAGATACCAAATATGTAGAAACTAATTTAATGACCCATTATATAAAAATTAATTTAGAGATCAATTATATAAAAAATAATTTAACAACCAATTTCATTAAAATCAATTTAGTGACCAAATATATAAATAATAAAAGATCATTTATGCTTAAAAAATGATTGTTATACTTAAAAATAAACTCTACTTAAAGAATTCTCACGATAAGTTATGCTTAACATATTTGAGCACTAATTTCAAAAATAATTTAAAAAATTCTATAAATAGGTACATACATGAAACCTTTGAAAGGGATCAAAATATTGTGAAAACCATATGCAAAACTCCTGGTCGAGAATCAACCTTGTAAAACACAACATAATTATCCCCATTTCGAAACTCGTGCTTGTTCTTTAAGTTTATAAAAATGCTTGCACATAAAGGAAGGGTGTACTCCCCTCGCTTACCTTCATGGTGGTGAGGCATGCAATCTCATGGCAAGTGGCTGAAATTAGACTTTTTTCACACTAGGTATCAACTCCCTATTTTTCGTTTTGTGTAGCTTCGTTGAAGAGTATTTGTCATATTTTCTTGTCATAGGGTTGGCTTATCCCCCATGATTTTGTATCTTTTCTTTTTTTTCTTCTTATAATATGTTTCATATTGTGAATATAATTATTGATCTTTTAGGTGTCAGCCTAGGTGAGATTTCAAAGTTCATAATGATACCTAACATCAATTTAAATAATAAAAAAAGAAGTAACACATATATCTGAAATTTTGAAGGTCGAACCCTCTAACTTCAACAATAAAGAAGAGATTTGAATATAGTATTCTCTTTTCTGCATGTATAATCACGTGGAAATAAATAGTAACATTAAATTAATACCAGAATGGGATTTTTTATCCCAGATAAACAATGTAATGAAAATTCACCTAAGATACTTAATAATCATATGTTAATGCAAATTAAAAGTGATTTTATGTTGGTATTGTTCAGTGAGATTTCACCTCATTGAGGAATTCCCAGTCAATAGTTCAATTCTTAATATATCTACCAACAAAATGTATAAAACTCTTATGACATTCTACATCATGCTTGTTTTTCCAATTGTAAGTCATTGTCAATGAGTGTGTAAGGATTGAAATATCCCTAAAGTGCTCTCATTAATTTAATTTTCCACTGTTCAAGAAAAAGTTATCAATAAATATACAATGATTCTTTAATAAGACATTCTACATCATGCTTTAAAACATGATGAGCATATGGATTGCATTTTGAATACTATACGGTATTCTTCAACAACTTGGAAGCATATCTCAGATCCATATAACTCTGCAAAACTTGAAACAAATTATCTCTACATCTGGTTGTAACTTTTACACATCCCTGACAGAAGACGAAAATAAAACATGAACTGCAAAACTAGAAAGACCATTAACTTTGCATCAGAAAATCGTCAAGCATCATATAAATGCAAATATTCCAATTTTGTACTTAAAAAAATAAAAAGGTTAGATTAGAATGATACAAACTTCCATTCACAAGAAATTGAAAACAAGCATAGAGAATATCCTAACAAAACTCGACATTGAAATCTAACATAGAGACGTGGAAACAACACCGTTGAAAAAATACTAACGATTTCGTATAGGTTAAAGAGGAGGTGAAAGATGCGATCCTGTCAAAGTAGAGAGTCGTTAATCTCCCGTCACTAATTAGAAGATTCCGTTAAGTCAAAAACGGCCAAGGCCGCCACCTTCATCGCCGGCGCGCTAAACTTGCCACAATATAATATAATCACTGGTTGAATGGTTGATCCTACACAACACGAAAGGAGATTGGCTTGATGCTCTTCTTATGTGGTAAAAGAAGACGCATATTTAAATTTATTTCCTTTTCAAAAACCATTCACAATTTATTATTTATTATTTTTGTTGGGGTTTTATTTCTATTACATACTATCATTCAAAAATTTTAACTTCAATAATATTTCAAATTTATCATTAATTTAAATTTTTTTCCATAAAATTAAAAGATTAAATAATTATTTTAAAATGTAAATTTTATATTGATACTAACTATTTTAATATTATACTAAAATTAATAAATTAGTACAAAAAATTGTATTAATTTCAAATATTTTATAAATTAACAATTAATAATTAATTTTATAAAAATTAATTATTCCAAAATCAGTATCTAAATCTGGATAATAATGACTAAAAATTTAAATATCTTATGATAATTAGAAACCAAAAATTTAGTTTTTAATTTTACTGACTAAAAATTAATCTCTAAAATAAGGTTAAAAATTATTTAAAAAATTAGTTTATAATATATCTTAATAAAAGACTAAAAAAATTTATCTAAATAAATAATTATTTTTTTGTGATTATTAGTTACTAAAAGTATAATAGTTAATTATATTATAAAGTTTTACTAATAATAGAAACTATTTTAGATATCAATAGTTTAGTTTATAAAATAGTTGTATAATAGTGTATAATTTAGAAACTGAAAAAAAATTAAGTACATCATTGAATGATTTATAAACACCTGTCATACTTGTCTTATATACAATCATTCAAAAGTTTTTATATTTAAATAAATAAAAATATTTCATTTTTCTATTTTCAATACAATTTTAAGTTATCTATTACACTTTTTTCAAAAAAAAAACATCGCTAATTTATTTTTATTTACAATGAAAATATAATTGAAAAAGTTATATTATCTTAAAATTTTAAAAAAGACAAAAACCGATTTTTTTATTAAAAGTAAATGTTATATAATAACAGAATAAATAAAATTACCACTATCCCACAACATTTTACTATTTAGCATGTTCAGTAACACCACTTCTTTCAAAATAAAACAAATAAGTAAATTAAAAAAATTATCTTATATTATATGAAAAAAATAACTTATGCAAAATAAATTTCATAAAAATTTAAATTTCGAACATCATAAATTTATCAGTGCTACCAAATACACTAGAGTATATTTAAATTTTTAATTTAAATATACTCACCAATATTTTTCCAATATATATATCCTTATAATTATTTTTTAATTAAATGTAATACAAATTCGTCATACTACTTTTCTAATTTTGATAATTTTTTTTCAAAGATCAAAACACATTTAAACAACACATATCAATGAGAAATTGTATGAGTAATGAATGGTTGAATAATGATTGATTATATAGATAAGAAAGGTATTTTTATAATATTAATAAAATTTGTATAAATTTTAAAATATGAAAGTAATCATTTTTTATAAGTTGTAGAAATCTACATGTGTATTTTGAGTTTTTTTTTTTAATTCAAATAATCATTCTTTAGTTTTTAAAATAAAAAATATTTTGTTTTAGTTATTATCTTCAAAATTTAACACAACATTAATTACTTTTTTTTTTATTTATATCTTACCGTTCATTGTATCTTTAATTAGTTATCTATTTGCTGTAGTATAGAAATATATATTTTTTTAAAATAACTCGATCGGACCTAATCTTAATTCATTTTTTCTTGGTCTAGATTTGACTTAACTTGAAGTAATATCAGTTCATTTTAGTTAATTTGACCTAATTTAACCTAAATTCAATCCCACTTTATCATATAGGATTTGAATTTAAATTAAGTAAACATTTAGATTAAATCGATTTATTTTTTTAATAAGATTTTTTTGCTTTTAAAAATGGAACATGTGTTGATCCTGATCCATGAGATTTTTTGGTTAATATTTTAATCATATGAACTTTTTCTTATGTCAGTTTTTTAATTTTCAGAAATTAACCTTTTAACCCTGTGAACCTAGTTCTGATTAAGGTGAATCAAGGTCAAACCCTAGAAGTCGAATCAAATTGACACGTCTTCCTATATTAATCTTAAAACACATTTAAAAAAAATAATAGAGTTAGTATATCTAGCATATTTTTATAAAGAAAGTTAATGTTATATTTAATATAATATAGAGTTTCTTCCTCTCAACCGTTTTTTTTTTTCTTCTTTCACAAACTTTGAATACCAGACCTTAAAGAAACTGATTCCAATAACACCTGAATCAAGTTGGTATTTTTAGTTTCATTTCATAAATTCAAGTAAAAAGTAAATATCCATTTCACAAGCATTTATTTTATTTAGTGAATACAGAATGAATTATCTACGCCAATAATGTAATATTAAAAATTATTTACTACAAAAAAATAATTGATGAAAATTAATTAAAAATATTTATTATTTCATTTTTTTTTTCTCAATAACAATGAATATATAAATGGAGGTAATAAGATATTTATTATTTCATAAATGCATTGAAATAATATTTTATTACAAATTATATTTTAAACCATTTGAACTAGTTTAAAAACTGGTATTATAACATCCTTCAAAAATCACAAAATTCATATATTTATATGCATCCCTACAAAATAATCATAAATTATCATGATACAATCTTTGGGATCTAAGTTCTAAATTTGTATCTATGTATATTTATGTACATAATACAATTATATTAGATCACCACACATATAACAAAAGATAGGATAAATTATTCAAATTTTAAAAGATGATAATATGATAAAACAATTACATTTAATTTCATCATAAAACCAAAAGCTCACCATTTATATTGTAAATATTTTAATGAATATATAGGACAATATTAGATTTCACAAATAATAAATATTTTCTAAAAGATTTATAATAAATATATTTTATCAGATATTAACATCTAAAAATATATTGATAATATATTTTATTTATAAATTTTAATCATATCAAATATAAGTATGTATCCATGTACAAAATTAACTATTATAAATAATCACTTTTATTTTAAGAAAATTATTCCTTTTCTTGTTTTGTAATTGAAATATATATATATAAGCAATGTTTATTTATTTTTATAGATGTTGAGTGCATGTTAATTCAATTATTATGGATCTAATTTCAATCTAGATAAATTGATGCATTACTCCCTCTCTCTTTAAAAATAATTTAAGTAGAAAAATATTATGCTTAAAAGAATTAAATATAGATAAATTTCATCACATTAATTCATGAAATATTATTACCTAAAGTTTAATTTTATTTATAAATTTAAAAATTATGGTCAATAAATTTAATTAAAATTAATTTAAAGAATTATAGTTTAATAACATAATAATATTATTAAATAAATATAATAATTGTTGTTGTAAAGTTAGGTAATTACATTCTGATCATAACAGTTTGAACACAATAGAGCACAACAGTTTAAAATTTTGAATCTGTTTTATTATGAAAATAAAGAAAAGAACAAAGATGAACAAAAGACATGAGAATGAATATATGCTCTCTGTTTTTTCTGTGTATTTCATTCAAAATAAAGAACTGAATATATACAAGTACTGTACCTATTCTAGGTATAGCTAAATAAAGAAAACAAAATAAAATTATTACAATCTGATAACGTCATAAAAACAAATAAACAGAATTGATGATAATTTGATTCTACTATAAAGACAAAATCAAATAATTAGTTTCCTTCTAGAAGCTTTCTATCCATATCCTCTGAAACCCTCCGCAAGTTGGGGAGCAAATATTGATGAGACCCAACTTGGAACAAATAATCTTGAAAGACTGAGGACCTAAGGCTTTAGTATAAATGTCTGCTAGTTGTTCTGTGGTGGAAATGGGAAGCAAATGAATGAGACCCTTTTTCAACTTTTCTCTAACAATATGACAGTCTATTTCTATATGTTTGGTGCGCTCATGAAACACTGGATTTGCTGCAATATATCTTGCTGAGTCATTGTCACAATATAAAAGAGATGGTTGCTCAAAAGGAACTTTCAAATCTTGAAGAAGATAGACTAGCCATTGAATTTCACAAGTAACAGTGGCCATTGCCCTGTATTCAGCTTCACAGGAACTTTTTGATATTGTTCCTTGCTTTTTTGATTTCCAAGATA
>Ga0209489_109867_pt1 | contig 11403 bp, 6 predicted proteins | sample SiratrowhiteBW_FD_187527 | JGI IMG/M metagenome (GOLD analysis project Ga0209489, IMG submission 187527) | Root nodule microbial communities of legume samples collected from California, USA - Siratro white BW (SPAdes) (version 2) | ecosystem: Host-associated > Plants > Roots > Nodule | place: USA...
TATCAAAACAAGTTACAATTTTTATTAATGAAACATTAAAAATAATATTTTTTTTTTCAAAACAACCTCTTGAGACATGTTGGTGTTTCATAAATATAATGTTACTCAGAGAGTTAAGTAACATTATAATAATAATAAATAATAGATGTGATTGATGCGTGATTACCATATTTAGCAGGATCTTGAATCATGTTTATCAATCCATTGTAACAATCAAGGTAAACAAGTTTAGCGTCTGGTAACTTCTTTTCAAGTGCATCCATTTGGGAAGAAAGCTTGGAATTGAAGAGCACTGCTGCTTCATTAGAAGATTCTGCACATGCTCTATCTAAGCCTCCAGCCATTGTTCTTTGTGAGGGCACACACCCTATAGCTGGTAAACCAAATACTCCTATCCTTCTTGCTCCTATTTCATAAAGTGTCTGCATAAGAAAGAAAAATAAAACAAAAAGTTTTTAAAAAAAATTGGAATGTGGTTTATGTTTCATAAAAAACATACCTTCAAGAACTTTGAGGCTTCAGAGGCCATTAGGTCAGTGTATGAAGAAATATCATACTCGGCACGCCTAAATGGTGATTGTGTATAAGTATTGGCAATGTCATCACTTCCTATGCACACTATGTATATGCTCTTAGACACTATTAGTGTGGTTCTGTTTGCTCCAACTGCATCATTTATCTTCTTTATATACTCCTTGAACATATCTAATTGATCTGACAGTGACATCACAGACTTGTGACAGGGAGAGAAAACACTTAGCTTTAAGATGTGCCAAGGTAAATTAGCTTTAAGATAACATGCACAAGTTGCATATATGGTTATGTACCACTAATTGAGCTGTCAGAGGATCATATCCGGCCCCACCTGAGGCAAAGCTTACACCAGTGAGGAGATCTTGAAGCTGCAAACTTGGATCAAGATAAGGAGGTAAGAACTTCTTCACTCCAAATTTTGCAGCTGAAAATGAAACAAAGACGTTGTTAAGAAATTGAACAGTTTATTCTGCAGAACTTTACAAGATAATGTTTTAAGAGCATAAAAGTTTGTACCAATAATATCTGATGGGACTAACCCATTGCTGAACCTCCCAGATGGATGATTTCCTTCTGCAAAATCTCTACCATAGGGTGGGAAATTGCATCTGACAAGAGTGGAGATATAGTTGTTGTTTCCTGTATCTACTATGGAGTCCCCAAAGACTATGACTGCTGGCACAGTTTCATTTTTTGGTAGGGTCAGTGCAGAAACATGCACGGATGTTATGATATAACACATGACAATGACTAGAAACCATTGAGAAACAAGCTTTCCACAGAGAAGACTCATGCTTTTGTATCTGTTGTTTCCAATATTGTTTTTGAACATTTTCAGTTTTGGTTCAAGCAACTTATAGAAACACTGATGGTGTGTCTTCCATATGATGCCATTGTCATAGCAACAGATTTTAATGAATAATTGCATGATACTTCTGTTGCAAAATACTAATATATGTTTATTAATTGATAATATGTAATTTCTTGTCTGCAAACTTATGTTTATTTGCATTATTTTTGTTGCTATGCTGACGTATTTCCTTAGAGTTCATACTTTTACTTCAATGAAATATAAGTATTAATAATACTTATATAAATTAAAACAAAAAAATCGATTTTTTTTTTAGAAAATATAAATGTCAGTTTATTAAAAATTAAAATGACATTGCCAAATTAGTGTGATTGATTGCTTACTAACCGCTGACAAAGATGAAAAAAAAAAAAAACATCAACATATAAATAGATTAAAATAAGTTTTACTATTTTTATGAAATCTTAATATAAGAAATAAAGTTTTGAATGGATTAATTTGAAGCTTTGTAGTACTAAAGCATCAGTTATCCTAAAAATATTTTTCTCCACTTCAATTTGATTTCCTCACATCAACCATATGAGTGAACATCTTGTATCACAAAGTATAACCTTTATCTATTCATTCTTTTAGTTACGGAGAAAAACTTGGTCTACTTTACACTTGGTGTTATAAGTTTAGAGCTGTTACTCTTATCTTATTTTAGTAATGATTAATTTCCTTTTGAATTTTATAAATAGATTTTAGTATTTTTCTTTTTAATGTTTTTAGTCTTTTAAATTGGAAACACTAATTCTTTTGGTTCTCATATTAGAAAATTTCACTTTTTAATCCTTCAATTTTGCGAAATATTTTTTAGTGTCATAGGTTAGATGATATTAAAATTTTATTCTTCTGACATATTTAATTTACATAAAAATCTATAAGAACTTTAGAAAGTCTTATTGATGGTATGACATGAGGAGAGATGTGGCTAAGAATATAGTTGTTTGTTTTACTTTGTCAAAAATTTAAGTTTGAGTGTTAATGACCTAAGAATATGTTGTATCAGTTGAAGATTCCTATGTGGAAGTGTGATGATGTATTTGTTATAGGTAATATCGATTGCCTTGTAATGTAGGTCAAGTTTCATACGTCACAATCGAATTGTGACACTTAGACTCTTACATTTTTAAGTAAAAACAGTTACACCTTTAATTATTAATTATAACTTTTAAGCTAATTGCAAACACTCAATCCAACATTTAGTATAAGAACAAGCAGAAAAAGTTATGTGTTGACTATAACTTATAATATTTTTGTCAAATATTAAGTTCTCAATCCAACATGATTTTTCTCCCCACTTATCACATATCTTGAGAAAGCATGATGCAATATGGATAACAATGGATCAACGGATAAATATTATATATTTATTTCCTATAAATAGAAGGATTTTTATGCCAAAGCTTACACAAATTTATATTAGTAAGATTTGTCATATTGCATGAGGTACCTTCTAACATTCTATAAAAAAGAACGATCCAATCTTTAAAAGATTTATTAAGAACTTCTGTTTTGGATCATTTAGGAAGCTACAATAAGATTTTGTCATTTGCGAAATTCACTTATAATAACAATTACCAAACAAACATTGATATGAATCCTTATGAAATGTATAAAGTGCAGATAGCTTTGTGTTGGTTTTAGGATGGATAAAATTTATTGATTGGACTTGAGTTACTCCACCATAATATTGACAATGTTAAAATGATTTAAGAGAGACTGAAGAATTCTATTAGTAAACAAAAATCACATGCAAATCAGAAAAGAAAACCTTTGGAATTTGTTGTTGGTAATAATGTTTTTCTTAGAGTTACACCATATTGATTGATGTGGGAAGGACAATCAAATCAAGAAAGTTGATTCCAAAGTTCGCAGCGCCATATCAAATTCTTAAGAGGATAGATGTTGAAGCTTATGATTAGTCATACATCCTCCCTTAACTAACTTTCACAGCATCTTTAATCTCTCATAACTTAGAAAAGGTGTACTTGATCCTAAATATCTAGAATGCAAGAGAAGTAAAGAATAATTTATCTTTTGAAGTCAATTCAGTTAGCATTATGAATTCTTAAAAGAAAAGAAATGTGATAGAAACATTGACATGGTTAAGGTATTTTTGGAATCTTAGTTCAAATGATTCTACATGGCAGACAAAAGAAAAGATACATAAATCTTATTCTTATTTTTTTTCATGGTAATAGAATTTTTTTGGATGAAATTTTTTGTAATATGAGATAATGTTAAGTCCACCAGTCAGTCTCATTAGTCTTCTTTTTCTCTTATTTTCATAAAAACAAAAACTTCCTCTCTCTAGCTCTCATCTTCTCCTTTCTCTGTGAATTTATAATTCTTATCCTCGTATATTTCACAATCATATACTATAGTTTGGTTCTTGACTGAATTTTGGTATTGTATATTTATGTTGTGTTAGATTTCTAGTATTTTTTTTGGTGAATATTAACTCTTGGTAGTCATTACTTAGAATTCAAGCAACTTTGTGTAAGAAAAATTATTTTAAATTACAATTAATTACTGAATTATGTAGGAGTGTTATTGATTATATTTGATGATTGATATATTGAAATTGAAGTTTGTTGAATTTTGAAGTTCACATTAAATATACATTATTTTCTATTTTGAGTAATTTGCTCTAGCCTAAAATTGTATTTTGAACTTGTTAGGATGGGTGAATTGGTTAAGTGAGGCTTTGGATTAGCTTTAGAACTCGCTACATAATTATTGCTTTTATATATTGTTTGAGTGTTGAATTGTCGCTCAAGCATATTTAAGTAAAAACTTCAACCTTAAGTGTAGAGAATTATAGCTTAAGTGACTAGTTGTACATTAACAATAGCTCTCCTCACTCAAGCACAAGCTAGTAGCAAGAGACCATTTATAATTAATATAATAAATTATTATTAATATACTATATTAATTTGGATGATAATGTATTATATACAAGATTTATGATGAAGGTACATATTTAAGATGGTATAATAATTAATTGGTAATTGTAAGTCTTCAGCAAAACACTTACAAAATAACATACATCTTATTATTTCATTCAAAATTTAACTCATGAATTAAAATATCATGTAGTAAGTAATTGAGCATAATTTCTTGCACACAACCATTTGTAAGATGTACGAACTAAGATTATACTAAACTTCTTTTTTCTATTAAATTAATCTTGATCCTTGATTTTATGATCAAAAATTATATTAAATTCTTATTTTAGATCAAATATTAGTATATAGCTTGACATGTTTAATCAAATGATACATATATTTTTTTTTTATTTTGTAACCATTTATGCTTAAATTTGATATTAGATCTATAGTATATGAAAATTGTAGCAAATAGAATATATTCATGTGATATAAAACACTTTTAAATGTTTTGAGTTATTCATATAGAATTATATGAAATGTCTTGTCATGTTTCATGACAATGTAAATTTAACAACTTAATCAATATCATATACTAAAATAAATATATTGGACCAAAACAGAGATTATCTTCTCCTTAAAATCTAAAAGACATCCTTACCTTATTCAACGTTAATTAATTATGCAGTCATTACCTTATTCACGATTTTGTGTAATAACCCTTGTATTTGTACTTGAACCATTAGCTAATAAATCCGCATGTTTAAAAACTAACTACGGAATAGAATAATTATAATTATGGATTTATATAAATTCATCGGAATAATCCTCTATTCCACAATATTATATAATAACGTTTTTGAAGCTTCGGTTACACCCTCTATCCTACTTCCATCTTATTTCTAGGTAAAAAAAGAAAACAAAATATTGATGATATAAAAGACCTTATTGAGCACATAATTTCAGAAGTCTCCTTCAACCACGTGCATTGTAACTAAAAGCAATTCTTCGATGATGTTCTCTGTGTGAGAAGAATTTCTTACCTACAAGGTGAAAAAATACTTAGTTAGAAAATATGTACCACAAAATGATGCAAAAGTTTGTGAGTTGGAGACGATACACAGCAACGTCACGTAATATTTTGAATAAGAAGAGGGAAAGTAGCAATAAGAGGGCCATCACATGGAGACATGATTAGCAAAGTCATTGAATATTAATGCACATCGTGAGAAGTTGGCAACACCTATCAACCTTTCATACTAATTGCCATGCCTTATAGCCTTCAACAACATTCAGCTATACACCTAATTCATTACGTTACACCCTTCTTTTTCTCTTTTTTATACCATCCATTTCAACACTTTTTTCATCTTTTTTATCTATATTAATATGTAAGACATTCTCAATCGCTTTGAGTGAAAAAAGTCCTCTGATTTTATGATTAAAATGATATATGCGATTTGGATTACTTTGGATTGCTTTTCTAAAAGTTCTAATTCGATTTAGTTCGATAAAATATGATTTATGGTGACTGTTTAAAAAAATAGAACCTGTGAAATGCAAAATAATGCCTAAAACATAACATATGAAAGAGTTAACATCCTAAATAATATATTCAATGTCTAACTTTAATTTTTTTTTTCGGAATAAGCTTCAAATTAATTTTAAAGTGGATTGACATTTAATCTTCAATATTCTGAAATTTGTATGAATGAATCCTGTTTAGTTACGTGTATCTATCTCCCAACGCTTGCCTAAAGACATCATCATTATTATTTACATTTTAGTTCTTCTTAAAATAAATGGCATTTTGTGAAGTTTGAGACAAAGAATTTTTAAAATTTCATATGCTACTATTTAAAAAATAAAATGTATTTTATATTAATTATTTTTACAGAAAATTATCTTTAATTATGAGTTATTTTTTCAAGTTCAATAAGTAATGGATACTTATCTTTGAAAATCTAATTAACTTAGGTAACACAGATAATTTAAAGATACAATGAACCCATTAACGTATTTAACTACGTTTGCTTTTTTTAATTAAAACTATGATAATGTTTAATGGTAAAAAGATAATTTATTATTAAAACTATGAAGTTATAAAAGGTATTCGATAGGATATGAAATTCATAAAATTTTATAATCTTTAATCAATTTTAGCTAATTAAAAAATAATTTTAAAAACTATTTCTCACAGTTCTCTGATCATAATGATTTTGGGTAGTTATACTTATCAACCCATCATGTAATATAAAAGTGTGTATAGTTATATCATAAGAAGATCTCTTAACTAGAATTATTATTTGGATTCTATAAGTGATTTCCAAAATGATTGAAAGATTATATTCTTTCATGAAAAATATATTTATTTATGAAAATGTATACATGTAAAATTGTATTCTTTCATGAAAATGTAATTGCTTTAATAAAAAGATTCATGATAAGCTAGTGTGAAATGTTGGATTGTTTAATAAAAAGATTGTACTCTTTCATTGGCAAAATTTATGACATATGGCTTATAATGAGATAATTGTTCATTATGAATAAGAAACAAGTGTCTCTTTAAATGATTAAATTTTTTTCACATAAAATCATTTATGAATTGAACCAATTTACATGTAAAAAAAGAAAATCAGAAAAACCGATTCTTAGTGTCGAAATAAATTGGTTTTTTTTTTCGCATATAAAAAATTAAAACATATGATTGTGTAAATAGTTGACATGGACACAACCAACTCAGTAAAAAAATTATAAGAAATGGTGAGAACTAATTATTTAAATTATAACTTATTTGAATTTGTTTCTTTATGCATTTTTTATGTAGAATTATCTTTTGTAGATTTTTTTTTTTTGGTTTATGTTTCTTCATCACACCAATAATCTTTAACTTCAAACTAAAAGATATTTCTTTTTGGTCCCCTAACCTAAGACCAAGAGATACAAACAAAAGAATAATGAAATCATTCCATAAATTCGTGAGAAAAAGTGGGATAAATAATTACTACACTTAGATGCATTAAAACCATCTAGAACAAATACACTTCCTGGGTATAAAAGGATATCTTTCAATTAACTTTCTTAATATTGTTAGAAGAAAGGGTCATTTGTGAAAGTTATTTCATTCTAACTTCTTTAATATGACGATTTATTTATAAACTTTTAGTCTATAGAATATTTTTTAAAAATATTTATAGAAGTTGTATGTTCTAGTGAAGAAGTTTAAATGGTATGGATATAAAAAAATAGTTTTTGTACATAGAGAGTTAGTTGTAACGGCTGGTATATTCTTAGATTGCGTGGGGTTTCTACTTAATTGGTGAAAGCAACCAATAACTGCCATCAATACAATTCACACCTCCATTGTTGCATCACCTTTGCCTTTGTATCAATTTGAAATTGGTATGAATGCAATCTCTACCAGTTAACCATCTATTACTTCATTCAAATTTTTCATGTTCATGAGATGATATTTTATGTATGAATGCATGAATGAAAGGTGACATAGCAAATCTTCAGTGACAACTTTTTAAAAGTGTAATTAAAATTAATTAATATTATAATAATTATTATTATTATTAATTTCTAAATTTTATATTTTATTTCAGTGCACCTCATTTCTACATTTTCACTAAATAAATTAAACTTTTAATGTATTACTATAATTTATTAATGAAATCAAATAACTCATTTTAACTATTTGTCACATCACCTATCATGCATACACAACATTCGTCCCTTTTCTATTTCAGAAAACACAGAAGAATAACATTTAAAACAACAATAACCAAAAAATAATTTGTTAAATAAATCAGACACTCATATCAGTCATATTATATTTCAGGGATATTAAAAACAAAAAATACAAAAAAAAAAAGTTCATAACTAAAATCATATTCTATCCAATAAAATTTCAAAAAATTATGTAAGAGAGATTATACAAATTAACTTCTATATAAATTAATTTTTGTAAGTGTATTTTTCTTTCCTTTCAAAATTATTTATAAAAAAGAAAGTTTCATCTAAACATGCCTTATATATAAGGAAGTGATTCTTCAACCCAAAAAGAAAAAAATTGTTGGCTCTCTATACCTACAAAATTCAATCTACATTGTACATCTCATAACACCCTTATTGGAATGGAATGTGAAAAAGGATACAAGATGAGATCAGGGTATATACAAAGTTAACTTAAAAAATAAAATAAAAGCTGTTAGGCATTTCTTCCTCCACCTTCATACTTTTTTTTTTTACTCTCATAAATATAAAAATTCTCATTTTATTATTTATAGATTATATAATTTAAAAGTCATTTTTTTCTAAAACAAAAACTTTCAAATTGTATAAAACAGAAATCAATTTTGATTTCTACAAAATACTTCTAAATTGTATAATTAAAAAAAATAAGAAAAAAGCAACTATCATTTTTTCAGATTGTCTAATTTAAAGACACATGTGACTTTCGAACTACACAATTCAAAAAACACAAAATAAGAATTTTCATATTTGCAAGGATGCAAAATAAATATATGGAGGTGGAAGAAGCAATGTCCGATTTTGTTTTGATCCAAAATCAAGGGCTCAAACCCAATAACAAACAATCGGCTCAAGTTTGCAAAGCCCCAATGCACACAGGGTAATAAAAAAAAACCAGTTGAATTTTAATCTCAACAAATATTTTTTAAAATTAGTTTTTCTTTGTCTTCAAAAAAAAAATATTTAAAATAAAATGAAAAACAAATATGTATAGCTTTACAAGGTCTCCCACTTATAAATACGTTTTTATAGGGAAATTAAGGATGTGTTGATGTTAAACTCTCATAGTTTAGGTTAAAACAAAAACCTTTACTTATCTATTGTGATTTTTTTTATAAAGGGTAAAGAGTATTTAGCCCCTTTAAATTTTTATCTTTTATAAATATACATTCTAAATTATAATTTATCCTCAAATTTTATCTTATTCATGAATAAATTTGAAATTTTATTTTATTCCAATTGATCTTTAAACTTTACTAATAATGTATATATATATATATACACACAAAATTTAATTTTATTTGAATTAATTTTTAAAACATATTATTTTATATAAATATTTTTAATATATTTGAGTTAAATCATTTACATTAAATATTAATAATTTTCTAATTTTTATTTTTTTAAATGATTTTTTATATATTAAAATATAATAAAAAACAAGAGCTTAGAAATAAAAAAATAAGAAGAAAATTTAAAAATACATATTTTGTTGGTACAAAACAAAGTTCATTGGGTAGACACAAAATGTTTTTTGAAAAGATATTTTTTCTTAAATGAAAAAAGTATAAATATTATATATTTTAAATTTTAATTTATAAAATCATGGCGTATTTCAAATTAAACAATCAGTCAATTCAATTTATTATGAATAAGTTTTTCATAAAATATGATTAAAGATTTCAGTTTTCACATACTATCAATATTCATATTTTTAAATTATCAACTAAATTTAAAAATTATTTAAATATAAATTTGTAAATCATATAAAATGTATATCAATGATAATTATGACTAGTTTTTAGGAAAATGTGATTTCAACTAAATGAAAGTATATATCTTTTATTAAAAAATTATTAAATTAAATCAACTTAAATATTATCAAAAAATTTGAATTTGAACTGATACTTCTAATAATTCAGCATATACATATTCTAAATCTCATTCTTAAAACATATTAAATTAATTTTAAAATATAAAACAATCACATTATCAACTTATCCAATCAAACTACTCTCTATTTTAAAAAATGTTAGATTTTTACATAAACAATTAAAAATTTGGTTCAATTAAACATTATTTGTAAACATTATTTATCATTTTTAAACATTAATAAAAATGATACTAAAATTTAGATATCTATTTGTAAAAAGAGTAAAGTTTAAAAATTTATTGAAACAAATTAATTTTTAAATGAGAACAAGTTGAAAGATCAATTAATAAAAAATTAACATGTATTTGTAAAATGGCTAAAGTTTAGGCGGTTAAACATTTTTTAGTGGCCCAATTGCGTTTTTTTTTCCTTCCATTTGATTACTAGATTTCCTCCTTTTATAGTATTTTTTTGGGTTATGCACCAATGATAGGACGTGTTTAAAAGTTTTAGCATGGTTTCTCTTAATATAGTTGTATGGTTTATAATACTTTATAGCTTAATTAATTTTTAGGTATTTGTATGATCATCTTGTACATGATACTTGTTTCAAAAAAATTATTTAGTAAATAAAATAATATGTTTAAATATTTTTTAGGTTTTTATAATCTTACATCTAATAAAAATAAAACGTTTAAGTATATGTATGATCTCATATACCATCTTATATTCAGCGAAAATTTTAAAAATATCAAATTTAAAAAGTATTTTACAAAATAATTTTTTTCAAAAAAACTATGTAATCCTAATTCTTTGTTGTAAGAGTAATGTGACTAAAATAAAAATTTCAAAAATATTTTCTTTATTTTTACATATATCTTTGCTACATTTTGAAAAAAAAACATTTATATAATTGTTTTATATATTTAATTAAAAATTGACCGTTTTAAAACAAACATATTAAAGTGCTAATACATTTCTTATAAGTAACTGAGAGTGAGACTCAAATTTGGTTTCATAAACCATTTCTTTTTAAAGTTTTTTCAATAGTTTTTTTTATATTAACTTTTCTGTTTTTTAAAAAGGAAAAATTATTATCCTTATTTTGATTCTGTTGGGATAGTTAGAGAAGTAATATAGGTAGATGTTTTCTTTCTTTGTATATGTTTCCTCTTTTATATATGAATTAGATCTCAAGTATTTATTTATATATAATTATTTATTGTCGATTAAAAAATAATTACAATTCAGGGAAAATTGTAAACCATAAAAGAGTATAGTAATAATGATGAGTCTTAAACAAACAACACACACAAATAATCTGCAAGGAATAGAAGAAAAAACGGAACACGGGCAACACACAAGATTTAAACGTGGTTCGGTTTCCCTAATCCACGTGCAACAGGAAGAATTTTATTCACTTGTGATTGCTCAAGATTACAAATACAAGTTGTGTATTTATAGGGAGAAACTAGGGTTACTGTCTAATTGGGCCT
>Ga0209489_109874_pt1 | contig 11390 bp, 10 predicted proteins | sample SiratrowhiteBW_FD_187527 | JGI IMG/M metagenome (GOLD analysis project Ga0209489, IMG submission 187527) | Root nodule microbial communities of legume samples collected from California, USA - Siratro white BW (SPAdes) (version 2) | ecosystem: Host-associated > Plants > Roots > Nodule | place...
CTGTCGTCCGTCCTATCGTGGACTTCGACTTCAAACACACTGTTGAGCTCTTTGTTGTCGGTGGACGCCAATACTCGCCTGCGCTCGAGGCTTTTATAAAGATTTGCAGGCGATTCGATTGGCAGACTCTGCTAACAAAGGCGCAGGCGCGGATCGCGCCAAAGACAGATCCGTTCACCACCATGCCCCGACGTCAACGTGACGCGGAAGTCGTCCGCATCACAGCTTAGGGTAGAGCGACGCACGGCCTCTAGCGCTATAGCCTCGTCGCTATCGTTTCGATACGACTGCCCGTCATGCGGCGATTTCCCGACTTCCGTCCAATGGCGGAGTACGAACGCCCGCTCACATGTTCGCGTTGCGGCGTGACGCGCCACGAGCCCCCTCGATTGTCCAAGCGAGTAGCTCGGGAGGCCCGGCTTTCAAAAGTCGTAGAAAGCCATTGCTTGCGTGGCTTGTCATGGCGACGGCCGTGGATGGTGCGGAAACGGCCTCAAAATGTGACGGAAAGAGTGGGTTCGCAAACTACTAGATCGACCCAGATGATATCAGGTGGAAGCTCGGATGAGTTCCCGCCAATCATTGACTCTGTTGCGATGAAGTTTCAGCACGGGAACGCCGACTTCTTGCAACTGGATCGGCCTAGAGAATAACGCAGGAGGTCCGGGTGTGTCAGCCAACAACCGGCCGGGTTATGCGAAACGTCCTGTCATCGATTCCATAACCAAAGGGAAGTTGCAGTCCCTGGATGTCGATGGGAAATCGTTCCGGCTTACCTTGACGGATGTGTTGGCAAACTCACGGGATCCGAAGGCTGGGTGCACGCGCAGTGAACACTGGTCGCGTTTGAGTGATTGATTGTCCGGGTTTAGGCGCACCAGCTGGGCCCTTCGGCGGTGCGCGCTGCCAGTCAACCGATGTGCGGAGTAACGATTTGATCAAGCGACACACAGAGAAACTACTCCATCAGCAGAGCGCCCGCGCATGCCCGCCAATCCCTTCATTGATCTCAGGCGTTTCCTGATCGGAAACACCAAGGACTATATGCATTGGGGGGCTGGCGCTACGTGATCCTGGCGCTGTTCTGGGTGCTCACGATTGCCGCCTTCGGGATGGCCGTGCGAAATTGGCAGAACGACCGACGCAACACAGCGGCCGTCATCCGGGTGTCTGGGTCGTCAGGGTCTCATCGGCTGCATGTGGTTTCAGGGCATGTTATGGAAGCTGCCGCTGCCGGCGTCCGATGGTCTGCAATACTGGATCGAGCAGGAATCAACCAAGGTGGCATTCGAGTTTCATCGTACGTTCCTGAAGGACGTCGTGCGGCCTCACATGACGATCTTTGGGCCCCTTCTTTCTCTGGCCGAGCTGGTGTTTGCGGGATCGATGATCCTCGGACTTGCGGTGCGCTTTGCCGGCGTCCTGGCCGTCTCCTACACGGTGCAGCTCTGGCTTGGCCTCCACGGCAACGCCTCCGAATGGCCTCGGACCTATAATGAGTTAATCTCTTGAATGAACGAGATCGACAGTGGGAAACAACGGAATAGATGTCCTATGGAGAGACGGCGAACGCATATTCTGTCGAGAATGGCGAACAAACAGTAATGGCGAGCAAACGACGGTTTTCACCGTCAGCAACTTGGCTGCGATCCCATCCGCTGACAGCCTGGCCCGTCTCTCTCATGAATATGAATTAAAAGATCGGCTTCACGGCGCATGGGCGCTTTGCCCTCTCTCGCTCGTCAATCGAAGTGGGCGCGTTGCATTGCTCCTCGAGGACAATGGCGAGGAACCTCTCGAGGCTCTGCTCGGGACACCATTTGAGCTTGGCCGCTTCTTGAGGCTCGCCGTCAAGTTGACTGAGGTGCTCGCTTGTGTTCATCAACAGGGGCTCGTCCATAGAGACCTGAAGCCCGTGCATATTTTCATTGCGCTCGGCGAGGAGCATGTCCGGTTGACCGGATTCGGAATCGCGACACAGCTACAGCGCATGCGGCGTATGTCCGGACTGCCCGAATATGTCGCGGGCACTCTTGCCTACATGGCGCCGGAACAAACTGGCCGCATGAATCGCTCCGTAGATGCCCGTAGCGACTTGTACTCGCTCGGTGTGATCCTCTATCGCATGCTAACGGGCACGCTCCCATTTACCGCGTCAGAACCTGGCGAGTGGATTCATTGCCATATAGCGCGAACGCCAGTACCGCCAGAACAGGGACTAGCTGACATTCCGGCCCAAGTTTCGAATGTCATCATGAAGCTGCTCGCGAAACCCGCGGAGCATCGATACCAGACGGCAGTCGGTCTCGAACATGACCTGCGGCGCTGTCTTGTGGAATTTGAAACGAACTACCAGGTTGTTCCGTTTCCGCTAGCAGAGCTAGATTTATCAGACCGTCTGCTCATCCCTGAGAAGTTATATGGCAGAGAGAAGCAAATCGGAACGCTTACGACGGCTTTTGATCGCGTCGTCCGGAGCGGCACTCCCGAGCTGGTACTGGTATCCGGGGGCTCCGGTATCGGCAAGTCTGCGATTGTTGGAGAACTGCGTAAGGTCCTGATGTCAACGCACGCGCTATTTGCATCAGGAAAGTTCGACGAGCGGAGGGGAGACATTCCGTACTCGACATTGGCACAGGCCTTCCAGGGGCTTGTTCGCCAATTGCTCGGGAAAACCGAGAACGAGTTACGAGGATGGCGCAACGCTTTTCTGGAATCAATCGGACCAAACGGCAGGCTCATTACCGATCTCGTGCCTGAACTCGAGCACATTATCGGTGAGCAACCGGTGGTACCAGAACTCCCTCCTCAACAGGAAAAAGGTCGCTTTCAGCTGGTATTTCGTCGGTTCGTCGCGGTTTTTGCAAGACCGGAACATCCGCTAGTGCTTTTTCTCGACGATCTGCAATGGCTCGATGCTGCAACGCTGGACGTCATTGAGGATATGACAATGCGGCTAGACCCGCGTCATATGCTTTTGATCGGTGCCTTCCGCGAAAATGAGGTCGATGCGCTTCATCCGCTTTCACGGACACTGAAATTAATGAGAGATGCAGGAACCGCAGTCACTGAGATTCGTGTCGATGCCCTTGAGCACCATCATCTAGCGCAGTTGATAGCGGATGCGCTGCACTGCGGTCTCGAACGCGCCGCATCGCTTGCGCGGCTAGTGCATACGAAGACTAATGGTAATCCATTTTTCGTGGGTCAGTTCTTGAATGCTCTGGTCGAACGCAACGCGATTGTTCCCGATCGCGCTTTGGGATGTTGGCATTGGGATGCCGAAAACATTCAGGCGTCGCGGCACACGGAGAACGTCATTGAACTGCTGGTCGAAAAGATCAAGCGTCTTCCGGACGCGTGCAAGGAGGCCCTACAGGAGCTTGCATGTCTGGGCAACAGGGGAGATGTTCTGGTCATCTCCAGAATTCGACAGTCAACTGAAAAAGATGTGGATGCGGATCTATGGGAAGCATGTCAGTTGGAACTTATAGAACGCCTGCCGGATGAGTACCAGTTTGTCCACGATCGGATAAAGGAGGCCGCGTACCCGAGCAAATACGCGCACAAAAGCACCTGCAAATAGGAAGACTTCTCGTTGCACATACTCCCGCGGCGCATCTCGAGAAAGCGATCTTCGACATAGTCGGGCAACTCAATCGGGCCGTCAGTCATATCGTGACGGGCGAGGAACGCGAGCGACTGGCTAACCTTAATCTGATCGCCGCCCGGCGTGCCAAAGCATCGTCAGCTCACAGTTCTGCACTTAAATACCTCATCGCGGGGGCCGCTCTATTAGAGGAGAATAGTCAGCTTCGTCTACGCGATTTGACATACGCACTCGAATTCGAGCGTGCAGAATGCGAATTTCTGACGGGTGAATTACTGGCCGCGGACGCGCGCCTCGCGAGGCTGTACACCCTTGCCGTCGGTACAAAGGAGCGCGCCGCCGTCACCTGCCTGAGGATGGATATTTGCACCGCAAATGGCCAGAGTGATTGTGCGATCGCTATCGCGCTGGACTTCCTGGCGCACGAAGGCATTCACTGGTCTGCCCATCCAGCGGACGAGGAGGTGCGCCGGGAGTACGACCAGATCCTGCATATTCTGAACAGCCGGCCGATTGACGAGATCCTCAGGGCCCCATCCATGGAGGATCCAACATCGTTGGCTGTCATGGAAGTATTAATAAAGGCGCAGACGCCTGCCATGTTCACGGACCTGAACCTCGCGTCGCTAGCAGTCTGCAGGGCAGTAAGCATCAGTCTCGCGCATGGCAATAGTGATACGTCGTGTTTTGCCTATGTAATGTTCGCGCGCGTTGCCGGCCCACGTTACGGCCAGTACGACGCGGGTTTCCGGCTTGGTCAAGTAGGATTCGACCTCATCGAACGGCAGGAAAACAGGCGATTCCGTGCGTCGACGATTTTGGTGTTTGTGTTCACCGGCCTCCGCTGGATCAAGCACGTTCGGTCGAGTAATGCGTTGATCCACCGCGGTTTCACGGATGCAAACAATATTGGAGACCTGCTGTATGCCTCGTACGCTCGTAACAACCTGAATTCGCATCTTCTCTTTGCGGGCGACCCATTGGACCATGCCGAGCGCGAAGCCGAGTGGGGACTCCATTACGTACGAAACGCACGCTTTGGGCTTGTCGAACACATCATCGCGACTCAACTTGCATTGATCAAGGCGTTACGTACGTCAGGTAAACAACCTGCTTGCCTCGGCTATGAGGACATGGACGAGCACCAGGTCGAGCAATACCTGTCGAACAGCCCTGGCTTGGCTATCGCTCAGTGCTGGTACTGGATTCGCAAATTGCAGCTGCGTTATCTGATCGGGGATTATCCGGCCGCGGTCGATGCGCTATCCAAAGCACGCACGCTGCTCTGGACATCCTCGCTTTTTCTCGAGGAAGCGGACTTTCATTTTTATGCGGCGCTTGCGCTCTGCGCATCGCTGACCGGTAAGCCGATCGAAGAACGTCAGCGGCTGTGCGAAACGATCGCTGCTCATCATCGACAGCTCGAGATCTGGGCGCGGAATGGCCTGGAAAACTTCGAGGATCGGGTCGCGCTCGTCGGCGCCGAAATAGCGCGCCTCGAGGGACGAGACCTCGACGCGGAACGCCTTTTTGAAAAGGCAATTCGCGCCGCGCAGTTGAACGGCTTTCCGCACAACGAGGGCCTTGCCAGCGAACTCGCTGCGCGCTTTTACACTGACCGCGGCGTGGAGATTGTCTCACACGCCTATTTGCGCAACGCCCGCGGCTGCTACCTTCGCTGGGGTGCCAACATCAAGGTCCGGCAACTCGAGGAGTCGCATCCGCATCTAATTGCACACGAAACCATCACCTCACCCGACACTACTTTCGGCGCGACTGTCGAAAGTCTGGATCTCGGCACTGTGCTTAAGATGTCAAAAGCGCTATCAGCCGAAATGGACTTCGAGAAGTTGATCGACACGATCATGCGAATGGCCATGGAGCATACCGGTGCTGCACGTGGTCTGCTGATGCTTTGGCGAAAGGCAGGTTTAAATGTCCAGGCCGAAGCCGTCACCTCGAGCGACTCGGTCACGGTCAGGCTCTGTGATGAGCCCATAAACGATACGACCTTGCCCGAATCGGTTCTCAATTACGTTGCGCGCACAAGGCGCAATGTTTTACTCGACGATGCTGTGTCGGACGTTTCGTTTTCCGCCGACCCTTATGTTAACGCGCACCAAGCACGCTCGGTGTTGTGCCTTCCGCTGGTCAACCAAGCCAATCTGATCGGAGCCATATACCTCGAAAATCACCTGGGCCCGGGAATCTTCGCATTTAGCCGGATTCCCATGCTCAAGCTGCTTGCATCGCAGGCGGCGATCACGCTAGAGAACGCCCGGCTGTACCGCGATTTGTTCGAACGCGAAAGCAGGATCCGGCGTCTCGTGGACGCCAATATCATCGGAATTTTCATTTACGGAAGCCAAGGCACTATCACTGAAGCCAATGACGCATTTCTTCAGATCGTCGGATGCGACCGCGATGACTTTCAGTTCGGCGAAGTGCGGTGGACAGACCTGACTCCTCTGGATTGGGCCGAACGTGACGAGCAGATTTGGGATTCCAAGCTGAAACGCCACGGAACGCTACCTCCATTCGAGAAGGAGCTTTTTCGTAAGGACGGCCGCCGTGTCCCGGTATTGCTGGGCATCGCCAACTTCGAAGGGAGTATGGACGAAGGTGTCGCCTTCGTGCTGGACCTGACTGAGCAAAAGCGCGCTGAAGCTGAAGCCAGCGAAAGCGAGTCGCGATACCGGGAAGTGCAATCGGCGCTCGCCCATGCAAACCGGCTGACGACAATGGGGCAACTGCTGGCGATGATCAGTCACGAGGTGAAGCAGCCTCTCGCCGCGACTATCACACTTGCGGACGCGGGGCAGCGCTTTTTGGATGGCGCCGATCCGAAAGTCGACGAGGCACGACAGGTATTCTCGCGTATCCGACAGGGCGGAATTCGGGCGAACGATGTCCTTGATCGCATTCGTAGTCTGGTCAAAAAAGCGCCGCAGCAAAAGGAGACACTTGATATTAATGCGGCAATTCACGACGTCGTCGCCCTTTCACGGGCGGAAGCGAGTCGCAAGGGCGTTACTATGCAGACGCAACTCTGCGAGGCGCTACCCCTCGTTGAAGGAGATCGGGTTCAACTGCAACAGGTCGTACTAAACCTCGTGTTCAATGCAATCGAGGCGATGGGCGAAAATTATGACGGTCCGAGGGATTTGGTCATTAGTACCAGTCGGAGCGACGATGAAAGTGTTACAGTTGCTGTGAGCGATACGGGCCCCGGTGTCACTCAAGCGGACATTGAGCGGATCTTTGAGCCCTTCTACACGACAAAAACATCGGGCATGGGGATGGGTCTGTCAATTTGCCGCTCTATCGTGGAGGCGCACGGGGGAATGTTGCGCGCATTCACTAATGCGCGACGAGGCGTAACTTTTGAAGCTTCCATACCCTCGAAGAAGGTCGTGTCCCCGGTGATTGTGTAGCTCGGTAGAGCAAAGCCGTCCGCACGAGCGCCCTCCTGCGCATTCCCAAGCTGCCATGGCGCCGTAGCGGGCGGGCGGCTAGTGCATGGATAGGTCGCGGTAGAATCTGAGCGTGATGGACAGAACTCTGATTGAAGATGCGCGAGGTGGCCACAGCAGCCGCAGCAGGCGAAACCGCCGCGATGCGATCGCATCTGATGAGATCGATGATAAATGGTTATCGGACAGATAATCACAAGGCATTTCCCTTTATCCGGCGGAGGCGTCACCCTCAAACTTGTTCGCGGTGTGCGCGCCACTGCCTACGCCGCCACTCCGACACTCGAAGAAGGTCCACAATCAGGAGGCCATAAATGCCAGTAAAGCAGCCGGTTCTCACGCCGCCCGGGGGCGGCAAGACGGTGAAGTCCAGTGCGGGTTCGAGCGTCGAGCTGAAAGTGGAGAGCAGCCAGTCCGGAGGCGAATATGGCACTGTCCTGTGGACGCTGCGGGCCGGTGAGGAGCCGCCGCTGCACACCCACACGCGCGAGGACGAGCTGCTCTACGTGGTGCAGGGGAAGCTAATCGCGCGGGTCGGCGATGCCCGCGTCGAGGTGGGGCCGGGCGCCTACGCGGCTCTTCCCCGTGAAGTGCCGCATACGGTCGAGGTGGTCGGCGACGAGGCGATCCTGCTGGTCAGCTTCGTGCCCGGTGGGCTGGAGCGCTTCTTGGTCCCCCGGGACGGCGAGAAGCCCGATCCGGCCACTTTCGGCCTGGCGTTCCCCTAGGGGCGTGGACCGGGACGCGCGGTGTTCGCGATCGAGCGCCTGCGCGGGCCCGGACGCCGGCCGCCCCGACCGCGCCAAATGATTGATTGCACGCGCTCGCCGATCGGCAGCATCGCACCGCCGTACAGCGGCGTGTCGCGTGATCTGCGGCTAATTTCACGTGGCAGCACCGGCATGAACTGGAGGTGGAGGTCCAGACGATGCTGTCCTGGGAGCCCGAGCGCATTATCTTCGCGCGCGCCCGTTGGCACGACGCAAACGGCGCCGCTGAGCTGCGCAACGCATTTAGGTGGCTTTTGAAGGAGTCACAGTGAACGAATGCGCCACGTGCTCTCGTCGGATGCTGGGCGCATTCCACGATTTCACGCTATGCGAACGACGACAGGCCGACGCACGGCGGGACTCACGGATTGGTCTTGAGGCTCTTCGCAAAATGTTCAACGAACGCGCGCGCCGCGAGTTTCGCTCCGCGTCCGGCCGGGAATATGGCGTTTACGTCGGCGGCGCCCATGTTCCAATCCTTGAGGATCTGCACTAACGCACCCGACTTGAGTTCGGCGCGACAGCCCCAGAGACTGCAGGCCACGATCCCGATTCCGGCGACGCCGCCAGCCACGGCCGCTTCGTTGATGTTCCCCGACAGAGGAGCTTCCACCTTTATGGAAACGGTTCTTCCGTTCTTCTCGAAGCAACAGATGCCATTCGAGCCCGGGACACCAATCAACACGGGATGTCCGGACAGATCGTTCGGCGTTTTCGGGTAGCCAGCCCGTTTCAGGTAGGCCGGCGAGGCGGCGATGAGCAGAGGATTTGATCCTACCCGTCTTAGAGTCGCGGAGGAATCCTCCAACTTTCCGGACCGGATCGCGACGTCGATCGCGCTCCTGATAAGGTCTTGGCGACCGTCGTCCATCGCCAAATCGATCCGCAGCGCAGGGTGCTTCGAAATGAAGGCGGGAAGTCGCGGTATGACCTCCCGGATCGCCATGCTAGGCGACAACCCTATCCGGAGCACGCCGCGAAGTACGCCCTTGCCGTGAATGGCTTGGGTCGCTTCTTCCAGAATGGCAAGCGCGGGCTCGACCTTCGCGAGGTAGTCCGCCCCGGCTTCGGTGAGCACAACGGCCCTTGTCGATCTCGCGAAGAGGGCCGCGCCTACCTCGCGTTCGAGCGACGCGATGTGTCGGGACGCCGAAGGTTGCGAAAGTCCGAGATCCTTGCCGGCCCGCGAGAAGCTACCGGTATGTGCGACACGGACGAAGAGTTTGAGAGCAAGGAGGCGATCAGTCATCTCGTCTTTGCGCAGAGATTGGTCATGTTCGAGCTTAGTCCCGGATCCAACTTATGCGGAAACCGAATGAGTGGCGAGCCTCACAAGGCGGTGAGCTCCGCGCCTCCCGGTGTTTAGCCCGACGAGGGCGATCAGGGCTAGGGCGGCCGAAACGTACGGCGTGCGGCGTACGGCGCACGGTGGGCGAAACGGCTGAAGCCGCCCCAATCCTTGGAGCGGAAAAGACCCCAGCTCTCTCCGGGCGCGGGGTTAAGAGCTGCCGACGCGTCAGTAGCCGCTGGTCATGGCGTGCTATTCCGAGCCGGTCGTGCTTCCTTTGAACCTTTGAGAGCAGCGAAGAATTTGCCGATGAGTGGTAGTCGGAGTTCAAGCCTATTGAAAGAGCACGATGGCGACTAATGACAACAGCACAACCGATTCCGAAGTCAATCGTCTGGCCCTCACCTTACGGAACGTCGGGCTGGACGATTGCCGCGATCCCGCGTTCTATCTCGGGCGCAAGTGTGGCCTGTGCGGCGTCAACTTGGAGATCTGCCCAGCGCATGTTTTTATAGTTGAAGCCGGCGGGTAGTGTGGGCTTCACCACCATGAAGTAGGGCGATAGATCGAAGTCGCGCGGCGCATATAGAGACGAATGACGGATTTCGGCGATCTCGCACCGCCCGGACTTGTTCTCCATGTGCGTGATGTTGGGCAGGATCGGGTAACGCACGGCGTCGAATGCCTGCGCAATCAGAGACGAACAGATGATCCGACGCGAATCGCCGGAGCCGAGCGCGATGGTTCGTCGACGCCAACGTTGCGTGAATGGACAAGGGAATAGATAGCGCATGAGGTCAATAACGTTTTTGAAATCGTAGCCGAGACCTATCCGTTCGAATGCGTACCGGCAGACCTGTTCGCGGTCCGCATCGCTCAGGCCGACTGGCCGGCAGATGCGGGTTTGGCAATGCAAATACTTCGACAGAGGGGCCGACACGACCCCTTCGTCGATATTAGCTTCAATCAGGACGTGCGGCTCGCCGCCATTTGTGGCGCCCGATATCGGTCCGACGTACAACGCCGAATGCGACCATGTCGACTGAGTGATATATTTGATGCTGCTGGAAATACGACCTTTGCCCTCGACCAGCAGGACGTCACCGGGTTGAAGAGTGTGGCGTAGGGCGGTCGTTGCATCGTCCGGAGTGAGGGGCCCACACCCATTGGCCGGCTTCTGAAGCCGGGCGATCAAACGTTCGACGTTGTCGAACATCCAGCCCATCACTCTTCCCTTTCTTTTTGGCCGTTCCCGTATGGCAGTTCCAGACGACTGTTCCCTCTTATCCAAGCCTATTCAGGAAAGACGGACCGGACCATTGCACTGAGGTCGATCTGCGCACTGCATTTGTCTGAAACGACCATACCAAAGGATACGATTGACCACCCGGGTCGCTCCCAATGATGGGAGGGCCGCACTTGGTCCGGCGGCTGCTATCGACGCTGCTCTTCATCGGGTGCACGTGCGAGATCGCGGGGTGGAGCGAGGTGACCAATGAGGGCACTCAAGGCCTCTATCGACTTTGCACTGGGGCTAATTTCGAGTTTTGACCTTCGCGTCGTTTCACCTACGTGCAAGGGTCATGTCGCTTCAGCCGATAACAATTGGCAGGCGGGACCGCCTGGCTCCATCGAGAATGACTCAAGAACCGGTGCGCATGACCGCGGAAGGCTAAAACCGTTCGCCTTCCTCAAACCGGAAGCATGTTGATCACTGTACCAAGAACAAAGCACAGCGACCCGATAAGATAAAGCCAGTTCGCTAAATTGCCCATGCGACATCCCGTCGATTGGCCGGCTCGGGTTCTGCAGCCTTGTTCATTCAGCATCTCTCCTCAGGAGAACGCAGGAGAAGTTTATCCACGTCGGCGTATCGGTCCAGGACGCCGTCGCAAAAGCGCCGAGGTGTGGTGTGGGAAGCTTGACGTGTAATATCGGTAGCAGTCCGCTCCATGATATGAATCATACGTTGGTTTGGCCAACTCGAACTATCGGCGAGATAGCATCAGTAGGAAGCATCGGGATGACAGCGCTGCGCCCAATCGCACGTCCGTTGTCACGGCCGGTACTGCCAACTTGATCGAACTGGTATTAATCGGTGCAGCAGACGATTTAGCGGGGGTCTGCGGCAGTGCGAGAGGAATAGCAATTGCCACGCTTCCCACTTGAATCTTCATGGCGGCCCCTATTCGTGTTGATACTGACTGTCCACCACCGACGAGAATGACCTTCTAGCGCTGCCGAGGGAA
>Ga0209489_109877_pt1 | contig 11385 bp, 3 predicted proteins | sample SiratrowhiteBW_FD_187527 | JGI IMG/M metagenome (GOLD analysis project Ga0209489, IMG submission 187527) | Root nodule microbial communities of legume samples collected from California, USA - Siratro white BW (SPAdes) (version 2) | ecosystem: Host-associated > Plants > Roots > Nodule | place: USA...
AAAAAAAAAAAAAAAAAAAAAAAAAAAAAAAAGTTAGGAAAAGAAATTGAAGTAACAAATGATGTTACATGAAAATTATACACAATAAAGATTGTAAAACGAAATTCAATGTAATACTGATTTAAATTGAGAAAAAAAAAAGAATTATTTTTTTAGAAATAAGTAAAATTAAATTTGATTCGTATATATTAGATCAACTCGTTTAAACAAAATGACTTGTTAATATATTTTAAAACTTTTAGTCATAATTTAATTATTTTAAGATAAAATTAAAACTATAATTATATAATAATATATTTTTGTTAGAAAAAAAATATCATTTATATATTAAAACTTATTTAATTATACTTTTTATGTCATTTTACATCAATGGACTAGTGTGTTATCCATTATCATCATTAAATCTAACATATATAAAAATAAAAATAAAAAATATCAAGTATATATTATTTTGAAAAATAATTTTACACAATTTATAAGAAAGTTTTACTTTATATTATATCAATAAATAAAATAGTCTTACTATGTATTTGAAGCCTTTTAGGTTGATTATGATATTTATGTTTAATCTTTTATTTAGACATGCTTTGATTTAATGTGTTTTCCTCAAGAGACAGAAGAAGTTGCGTGCACTCTTTCATATGAACCCTACTTCGATAGAGATATATACATATATAGCCTTGGGAGAAGAAGTTACATTGGAATAGTAACAGTAATATTAGGCAGAAGAGGTTGGTGAGGAAATTGACCTAATTCTTGCATGTATAGAATAATGGCAGAGAGTATATACAAACGATGTTGGAGGGGAAGAGGAATCAACCCTTAACAAATCTACATCAAAGTTGTTAAGATGAGGCATGAACTTAAAGCAAGGTTGATGTGTGTGACATTTTTTGAAAGAAAAATTCCCATGAAATGATTGATGCAATGGATTAAATTTAGCAGCAAATTACCATCATTTAATTTAATTGTCGGTTGTAAAGTTGCATGAGATCATGACATGTTGCCAAATCCTCACAAGAGTCCACCAATGTCATAATTGGATTAATATAGGAGCATCAGTCTTACCTTTCAAGGCATGAATGTGTTTTATCAATCATCATCATCATTTTTCTCTTTCTTTTTTACTTTTGTTGCTGCCTTTTGTGGCTTCTTCGCTCACTCAGGTAATAAGTTTGCATTATAGAGGATAACAACTTTCTTGTTTTTGAGCTTTTTTCTTCTCTCCTTTTGATTGACTATGTAATGAGTGATTTCTTAAGGTTTTCTTTCACTTATACGAAACATGATTCATTCAAGGTTGAGAAATATGAATCCTCTTTTCCCAAGCTTTTGGCAAACTATTACAATTTTTAGACTTATAATAACACCAAGAACCAAAAACAGTTGAAAAAAAGGAACTGATTCATGAATATTGCAACCATTAGTAAGCAGAAAAATATTGCAATATGAACAACTTGGGAGAATCTAATACTAAAGTTGGAATAGATCAAGATGAATATTCTTCTACTTCAAACAAACAGCATTTTCAAGTATTGCTCAAAAACATAACTTGCAGATATTAGGAAAGAATATTCCCAACACAAACATTAAAAAAGAAGGTAAATTCCAAAAGTTCCTTTCCTGACTCAATTCATAAGTTTGGCTACAAATGAACTGCAAAAAGAATTGCTACAGAGAAAGGTATCTAAAAGCAAAAATAAATGAAAAATGATGAAAATAAGAAAAGTAACAACCAGTTCTATGACGCCTGCTGAGTACTGCTACGACTACTAAACCTAAATGGCTAACACTAATGACTCTATCCTCTTTGAATTGCATCTCTATATCCCTTCTTCCTCAGTTCTCATTACAACTCTCTTCTAAATATAGCTAACTTATGATCATATTCTATGCTCCTATCACCCAATTCCAGCCCTGTACAAAACCCAATGACAAAATAAATGAAAAATAAGAAACAGAAGACTAAGGTTTAAACTTGTGGTTGTCATGCATCAAAATTGTGGACAAATATGGCTAATGCAGTCACAACGCCAACCACAACGCAGTTGCAGATACCTAAAAACCTTACTATTGCAGTTTGCAAAATGCAATTCAAAGCCTTGTATAAGACATGACTCAAGAGAGGAATTGAAAGAGAATCGGAGAGCCTCCAACTAGGATCATTCATTCCTTTCACATGTATTCCAGCGAAATGCTGCTGTTGGTGTTTGGAATAAGTTCTGGTGAGGAAGCTGCATCTGCTGCAAAACCAGATTTGGTGCCTGTCTTGTTTCTCATTTCCAGGACCTTCTTGTGGGAGTTGGAGTGCACAGCTGCGCAGAACGTTGGACTGGCGGCTGGCCGGTATTCAGGGAAGAGCCGGCCTGACTTGTAGCGCACGCCACAAGCATTGCAGAGTGTTTTTGGCCCCATTGGCCCTGCCCTCCACTGTGGTGTCTTGGTTATCTCACAGTGCACACATTTCCTCACTGGTGCAGCATTGTGTTCTTGACCTCCTGAGAAGGTCACTTTGACCTTCTTTTTCTTCTTCTGCTCACCAAAGGCCTGCTTTGGTATCTTGATAGTGGACTCGGCAAAATTCTCAGTGTCTGAGGAGGCCTTGGAGGTGCCGGTGTTGTGCAGTGTGTTCTCGCCGGTGGAAGACACCGGCGAGATAAGCTGCATTACCGGATAGGGATTGAAGGTTGCAGGACGTGCACGTTTGCTTCGTGCACGTCCACATGGCACGGGGATGTACATCTCCGGACTACGAGTTACAGCCTTCTCCCCAGAGGTGAAACTGCTGCTTTCAAGGACTGAGACTGGACTTGCTGTCTGGAATTGGACATGAGTTGTGTGCTCCTTGTTGGTGCATTGTGGCTGCTCCTGCTGCATGGTGAGACTTCCACCAGAGAAAGAGTCCTCAACAAAATTTGACAGCCATTCCAATTGTACAATGTCTTCATACTAGAATAAGGACAATGTGAAACATAGTTAGAGTTTAACTTTCCCAAGCCATGATACAAATGAGATTGAGAAATGATACTTGTTCATCAAATTTTACATATTTGTTTACAGAAAGAAAAACTTATCTCATATTTTCATCTAATGTTTTACTTTGGTAAGACAAAATTTGTTCAAACATTCCCTAAATAACAAATGAAATGAGAAATGATACTTGTTCATCAAATTTTACAGCAAAGAGAAAGCAAGAGCTAACTTTGAAATGCAATAAATAATGTGAATGAGAAAATATACAAAAAAGAAACTATGTTGTATATATTGTTGCATATGCTCCTATATTATATTTATCAAGTATTTTATAATAAAATTTGATGAAATAAATTCATTAATGTCCAAAATTCTCACTCAATTCCTCCTTCGGTATTCAACATTCTAAAAGGGGGTCAGAAAACTTAAACAACTCCATTAGTCAAAATTTTAAGTCTTGCTTAATGGAATATTGAAAAGGTTGCACTTAGCTTAGGGAACCAACAATAAAGCGTGCTAACAAAATACTTTAAACATTGTTTAAAAAATCAAGAATGATTTTTTTCTGTATACAAATATTACTCATATAGTACTCATTCCCAAAAGCTTCGTTTTAAAAAAATCAAATTGATTCACATTATTACTTTTAATGAAACAGTAATGTTTTAATTTCTAATTTATTCGGAATTATTCTCTCTTTCTGAATAAAAATAAATTTAAACTACAAAACTTGTGATAGAATGGAAAAAGTATTTATCAAGTAATTTTCACTAAATACATTTTTGTTCATAGCTTTTACACTAATTAAAAAACTAATAGATAAAACAATTTTCAAAGTAATGTTTTGACATTACTTACTCTCTCTACTTATATAATTGCATAAGAAACCGAAAAAAAGAAGTGTATTGTAAAGTCAATGAAAGAAGAATATCAAGTAAAATTTGATTAATCTATTTATCATAAAAATCAATTCTTTATCTAATAATCACATACACGTTAACGGATTTTGACCAAATTACATTTCCTCATGAAGCATGAGCTGCTACTATGAAGAGTGTGACAACCTTTGTAAATAGTCATTATGGCGTCACATGCTAAGTCACGTGACTGTCAATAATGATATTCATAATAATTTAGCCACCCAACCCCACCATTGAAGTGGAGGATGTGCCCTTGTTTCTCACCGACACAATCAAGTGTCCACCAAATGACCAAACTACCCTTGTCTAAGAATATTTGGAAATTTGTACTACTCCCTAATGCAACTTCCCAAATCCAAAATTATGTTTAAGAATATTGTGATTAAGTTGTTTGACGGTGAAAACTAAATATTTAAAAACTCGAATTTTTCAAAGAAAAAAATTAGGGAAACAACTTTTATTAGTTTTGAGAGTATATTCTTTAGATGTACATATACAAAATGAAAATAATAATAATAATAATAATAATAATAATAATAATATATACAGGAAAAATGCTTTGTGTTATATTATTAATTATATTATCATATAATAAATTTATTAACTTATATATAGTACATATAAATAGTATATAAAAAAAACTCTTTCACATGTCACCTAATAATTTTTAAAATAACTATTACTTTAATAATCAAAATTCAAAATTTATCCCAAAGTCCACCAATTCTTTTATACAAGTGTTAGAACGTATTTTATATTTTCAATACATTAACATTGCATTTAATATGTTGGGACGGGATTGGATTACTTTTAAAAAGCACTCCTATGTAAAATATTAAATTAATTACTTTAGGAGTGATTGTTTCTATTGATTACAGCGAAAAATTTTAAGCAAGCATATTAAATTTTTTAAAAAAGTAATTTTAAGAAACATTGTTTTAAGTACTATCCCAAATGAATAAAAATTTACAAGTACACTTTTCTTTCTTTATTAAAAGTTGTGTTAAAAAAATTGTTAGCAAAATAAAATAAAAATAAATTATTTGTAATTAAGGATATTGAAAAATGAAACTGCTTAAAAATTAGGGATTCCTTGACTGAAACGTTTAAAACACCGTAACTCTAAAACCCAAATTAAAGATAGGTTTGGACTACTGAAAAGAGGGGAAAAAATTGAACACTCTTGAATAAAAGACATGAACTGAGCAGAGTAGAACCAAATTTTCATACAAACTAAGCAGTGTAACAGACATGTAATAAAAACACCACCAAAACCAGGGGCGTTGATAAAACTACACGCAACAGGTGCACGAAACTCACGTGACCGCGTTTTCAGCGCACAGGTGCACGAATGAGATGTCAGAAGAGTTTGGAATCTCACCGGAACAGAGAGCTCCGTCGAGAGGTCCGGCACAGTGTTGCCGGAAAACACCGTGTCGGCGGCATGGAGCGAGTCAGAATCGGTGGACCAGAAGTCTGTCGGAGGAGCGACCGGTGCGACAGCAGTAGTGTCAATGGCGGCTGTTTCTTCGGCGGGGAATTCGAGGAGGTCGTCTATGTGGTCGAAGAAGCTGCCGCAATCAATGTCGTCGACGAAGTTTCCAATCATTTTTCCTGAGAAAATGAGGAGTGAGAGTGGGGAAATGGAAGAGAAAAAGAAAGAGTTTTTTTTTTTCTTCTGTTTTTAAGGTTGTGTTTGTTTGAAGGAGGAATGAGTGAGAATGGTTTCAGAATGGGTTATTAGTAGATTGAGTAACCATGTCGTGGGACCCACTGACAGAAGCAGGGTCTTTACCATGAAAGAGAAACAACACATTAGCACTTGTCATATACCTTCTCTGATTTTCATTATATATTTAAAAAAGATATATAACAATTATTGAGAGTGGATAAAATTTTAATAAATATATTACAATGGATAAAATTTTAATAAATAATATTTTACTTACCATGTAAGGATTTTTATAATCTCGTGTAAAAAAAGTTGTCAAATTTGACTTTTTATTTTTTCGATAAACAAACTTTAAGACAATAAACTACGTTTACAATACGTGTTAAACTCGTTTTTAAATATAGTATTACTTTTAATTTGTTTTCTTGTTACTTGAGAAATGAAATCCGGAATAAAGTTTATGCCCTATCGGTTTCGGAAACTTTGAAGATTCCAACTTTGAAAATTACAGACAAAAGATTAAAAAAGAAATAGTGTTTTTTTAAGTTGATTTTACTTAATTAAGAAATTAAAATAATTAAGGTTTCAAAATTACTTAAAATCACCATTTCCATGTTTTTTTTCCTTGAAGTAAAAATCTAAGATGAAAAATGTGTCATTTCAGCAAACACTTGGTGTGCGTAATAGCTGGTACCAAAGTTCTTCTACTCTTGGAAATCATAAAACTGAAGGTGAATAACACATTCAATTTTCATCACCCCTTAAAAAAGTTCAAGCCATTTTATGAAAATTGGAGGAGGAGAAGTAGAACAAAACCTTACCTCTACAATAAAATTATCAGCAATGTTGGAATAATTTCAAAATCCAAACCTGAACAAACAAACAAACAAAAATCAGCAAAGAAACACATAATAAAATTCAAATACTTCATACACAACCCATAATTTTAAACCATTCCATATCTTCATTCAAAAATAAATAAATAAATAAAATAACTTTTTTTTTACTCTCTACAATGACAACTTGATGAAGAGTCTAAAATTTCGTCGGCCAGATTTGTGAATAAAGACAAAGAAAAAGGATAATTATAAAATTAAAATAAAACACTTAAAAACTATAAAAACGAAAAGGGAAAGTTATTGCAAGTACAGAAACCAGTACATAATTTAAGACGACGGTGTAGTTTGGTTTAAAAAAAAAATCTACATTTCACGACGAATAAAAAATATTCAAAACAGAAAAAAAATTATAATTTTGAAGAAAATAAGATGAAGAAGAGCAAAGAGAAACCTGAAGAGAAGAGAAGAAGAAGGTTAGAAAGGTATCTCCATTGCAAAGAGAGAAGAAAGAGGAAGGTTTTGAAAGGAGAGAGAGGTGAATGAAGAAGGTTTAAAAGAGTGGTGAGAACTAAGACATTGAAAAAAAAAAAAAGAAAAAAAAAAAGTGATGGGCAAGAAACAACGTTAGGTGATGCTCCGCGTTCGTTGCTAGCTGTCTTTTACTATGTGACAGTGTCGTGATGTTGAAGAGTTCTCAGTTTGTTTTGTTTTGTGTTTATTTTGATTTTGATTTTGATTTTGATTAGTGTTTGTGTTTCTCTCTCTTCTCATTGCACACGGGTCCCATGCCTACACACCCCATTCACGGATACTCACACCATCCAAACAAGCTTCAACACTTTTCATCCCAAAACAATAACTGTTTCTACTTTTTCACCCATTTTCAGAGAAACGTCAAAACCTTTATATTTTCATAAACATTCTAAGAAATAAAATATTATTAAATTCAGAGTACTCAGATTAAATAAGTGACTTAAGTTTTAAATATTTTATAAATTTTCGGTTTAGTTATTCTTATTTATTAATATTATTGTTTGAGTTTATTTTCACTTAAATCACACACATGATTATGTTTTCATCTAATTAACTTATTTATTTTCTTTTAATCTCTTTAAAGAGTTAAGTTTTAAATATTTTATAAATTATCAGTTGAGTTTTGTTTTTTTTTTTTTGAGTTATTGTTATTTATTAATTTTTTTTTTTTTTTTTTTTATAATTTTTTTTTTTTTTTTTTTTTTTTTTTTTTTGAGTTATTGTTATTTATTAATATTATTGTTTGATCTTATTGTCACTTAAATCACACATGATCATGTTTTCATCTAATTAACATATTTATTTTCTTTCAATCTGTTTAAATAGGTGGTCAACTCGCTTTTAACAAATTGATGAATAAGTTAAAGAAGATAGAAAAACAAAAGAGTGAGTTAATCAATGAATTGAAACAACAACTAAAATAATGTTATGTTATAATGCTGATGGTAAAAATTAAACAGATATAATTAAAAATATTTAAATTTACGATGTAGTTAAACTTATTTAAACTAAATTAAATTATATCAACTCATTTTCTAAATTAATATGGAATTAATTATATTTTTTACTTTTATTTAATTTCAATAGAAAGTATCTTTCCTAAAAAAATAAAGAAATAGTAAAAATTAATAAAAGCATAACATATGTACAAGAGTTTGATTATTGTATTTAATGGTAGAGTTTGTTTTATTGAAAATTTTGGAAAGACTAATAGTTTAAATTAATTTTAGGACAGCGAAAAACTTATAATGAAAATTTAGAAAGTTAAAACATAATTTAATGAATATATAAATGTGCTTTAAAAAAGTTTAAAGAGAATAATTTAGGGGATTCATAGCCCCCTCTAGTCATTTAAAAGACCCGCCAGTGATTTATTGCCTGTTAGAAAAATTATATATAAAAAAAAAGTATACGATTTTGGATAGAACATAGTTTTGAATTTAAGACGGTATAACATTTTCAAATTATTCTCTTATTTTAATGTATGAAAATTTAAGAAAAAAACTCTAAAAATATAATTTATTAATTGTTTTAGTTTAAAATTTAAAAATGTGTATGACCTAAATTAACAAATTTTGAAAAATAAAAGTGACAACAAATACTTAAATTTAAAGTATAATTTTACATACCAATAGTTATATTTTAATGTTTTAAACTTAGGAACTAATGTATCAATACATCGCATTTTTAGAGATTGAAAAGGTGTTTTGCTTATGATTTTTATAATAGTTGTTATAGATGCCAACAAATTTTACATGCATTGTAGTTTGTAATTGAATAAAAAATATAAATTTTTTAAACATGTAATTTAAAATATATATATATATATATATATATATATATATATATATATGCATGACTAACCCGTTAAATTAAAATGACAAGTTTCTATATCATCACATCATTAATTAATATTATTTGATAACGAATAAAAAATTTAATAATAAAGAGTAAAGGTGATCTTGGATTGAGTTTATTAAGACGTGGATAAACATGTTATCTTTATATTAAAATTAATCAACCTAACACACTTTTAAGTAAATATACCGAATATATATATATATATATATATCAGACTGAATTAATTTTTTTTTTTAATTTTTTATGATAAAATAAATCCAACCCAATACATTCTTGATCAAGTTCGGTTAGGTTCGATTAAGATTTTGAAACATTTTTGTTTTTATTAAAAGTTATAATTTTTAAGCATTAATTTAGTTAAAAATTACAATTTTTACTAAAATTAATTCAAATTATTAAAATCAAGTCATAACAATTTTTTTTCAAAATAAATAAAAATATGAAAAGAAAAACGCAATACAATTTATTCATAATATAAATATAAAAATTGTTTCTGCATCATTTATACTAAATTCATCACTCAATTTATATAAATGAGAACTATATAAGAGCAAATTAGTTTAAAAGTAAATTAGTTTGAGTTAGAACATGTTTGGCTCAAATTTAATTGAGTTAAATTGAACCATTACATAACTCAATACAATAAATATTTTTAATAAAAAAATTAAATAGAAAATATGTTAAAAATTAATTGATAATAAATTATTATTATTATTATTATTATTACTACTACTATTATTATTATTATTATTATTATTATTATTATTATTTGAGTTTTTACTACAGTAAGTTTTTGCTTATCTATAATGGGCTTGGCTGGAATTCAGAACCTTTGAATTTATGTAGATGTACTGTGAAGGCCCCCATTATAGAATATTAGTGGCAGGGCCCAAGCCGTTGAATTAGATGAGGTTTGAGGTAAAATTAAATTAACTAATTATATATGCAATCTATAATATATAATATTTCTTCTTTATTGTACACATTTTATATTTTTATTTTATCTTCAATTATATTTTAAAATTATAAAAATAATTTAAATTAAAGGAACTCTACACACATCTCAAGATATAATATATTAATCATTACTATTTTTTAACACAATATATCACAAATTACTTATTATTTTTATATAATTATCATATTAATTTTATTGTCTTAAAAATATAAAAGTACAAAATATCTATTTTCTACTAATATAATTTTAAAGAGATAAATAAAAAAATATAAAGACAGAAATGACCTATTTTTCATTAGTATCTTATAACAAAACTGAATTATTCTATTTCTTACATTAATTCTATTATAAGTAATGTTTCTTTTATATTATAGAAAATGGTATAATAAAAGGTAAAGGTAAAAATATAAAAAACATTTAATATTTACTATGTAATATTAGTAGAATAATAAATAAGATGTTAGAGAAGAATTATTTCTTAAAACTCAGCTAATCAAGAAACTAAAACAATTTAATTATTATTATTATTATTATTATTATTATATTAGTTTTGTTCAGATAATATATTAACGTAAAACCTAGACATCATATTTTTTCAATTTTTCATTTTTTATTGTTTATTTATGTAATTCTGAATTTTATATTAATAAAAGGTAAAAATATTATTTATTTAGTATTCTTTTCGTTATCACTTTGGATTTCAGGTGCATGATAAAAATAGTTTAAATATTCTTTATATGTGGTTGTGGTTGTTCTTTCATAAGCTCTTTGAATGTTTCTGATATGTATTTATTAAATCCCCAGCCACTTAGTTAAGATGCAAATTATTAATATTTTAAGTTAAAATTGCGTATATATTTAACTTATATATATGCATTGAATACAGATATAATATTTTAAAATTCACGAGTTTTATAAAATAAAATAATTTAAAAATGTGATTATATGATGATATTTTTTTTAAACACGTGCTTTCAACTAATTTTGCTCATTTTATTTTGCAATTTTGATTTTGCGAATATCAAACTTTAATAAATAGAAACTAAAATTAATAAAAATTTAAATATTTATTCGACAAAGGTTAAAATTTTAATTGAAATTTATCATATATTTCTTTTTAAACATAATACTGATATAAATTATTCATGTTCGAAAATATTCCATGGAAAAGATAGAGTAGGCGTAACACATCTTGAAGTCCCTGAATGGTTACAAAATTACCAAATAGTAATCATCTATTTGGATAAATTTCTTTTAAAAAAATTACTTTTTACATATTGAAATTAACTTATAAATAAATTTAAAATATTTTTTAATAATGAATATATGAATTTTAACTTATATAAATATTTTCTTAAATTTTTTCAATATAGGATCACATTAATTTATTCAAAACTTGATGAAACTCTGGTAGAATTGGGACCATATTGATATTAATGAATTATTAATAGCAATCAAGTAATAGAAAAATAAAATTAAAGAAATATAATACAAATTTATAATCAAAACCAAAAACACAATATAGTTTTATAAGCCCTTAAAAATTTAAAGTGCGACAAAAGTTTATATCAATTATATTATAGTATTTAAGTCGAATTTTCATCCATATATATTTCATTGACATGATAT
>Ga0209489_109878_pt1 | contig 11380 bp, 3 predicted proteins | sample SiratrowhiteBW_FD_187527 | JGI IMG/M metagenome (GOLD analysis project Ga0209489, IMG submission 187527) | Root nodule microbial communities of legume samples collected from California, USA - Siratro white BW (SPAdes) (version 2) | ecosystem: Host-associated > Plants > Roots > Nodule | place: USA...
AAAATGAAAATAAAATTTGAAAAATAAAAAACAAAATAAAAAAAATAGTAAATGACAAAATTGTCAAAAAAAAAAAAAAAATTCACATGTCAATATTTTTTTTAAAAGAACTTCAAGAAATTTTCAGAAATCGTAAGTAAAATCTCTAACGCTTCCAATAAAACACCACAAAAAATTCGATAATTTTTGGACAAGTTAGGGTGTGTGAAATAGAAAACAAAATGCCAAAAATGCTAAAAGACTAAAAAAGAAATAGTAAACGATGAAATTTTGTTGAAATTTGGGATTTCAAATATCTCAATTTTTTAATAAAATCTCGGATCCATACAATAATACAACACAAAAATTTTCCAATTTTTTTGAAAACCATAGATAGGTAAAATAGAAAAAAAAGATGTCAAAAATACTAAAAAATTGAAAAAGCAAATAGTAAACGATGGAATTCTCAAAATGTTTTGTACTTAAGGTATCTCTACTTTTTTTAATAAAAATTGAAGAATTTTCCAGAATTCTCTGACAAAATCTATAATCCGTACAATAAAGCACCACAAAAATATTTAGAATTTTTTGACAAGTTTGGATAGGTGAAATAGGAAAAAAAGATTACCAAAATGCTAAAAGAATAAAAAAACAAATAGTAAACGATGGAATTTATAAAGAATTTTGGATTTCAAATGTCTATATATTTTTTAAAAACATTCCATGACTTTCCAAAACTCTTTGATAAAATCTCTAATACATAAAATAAAAAAAATAAAAATTTATAAAATTTTTTGACAACTACAGATAGACGAAATTGAAAGTAAAATGTCAAAAATAAAAAAAAAATAAAACACACAATTAGTAAACCGCAAAATTTTGAAAAAAAATTATTTCACATATCAATACTTTTTTTAAAAGAACTTTTAGAATTTTCCAGAAATCGTTAGTAAAATCTCTAACGCTTCCAATAAACCACCAAAAAAAATTCGATAATTTTTGGACAAGTTAGGGTACGCGAAATTGAAAACAAAATGCCAAAAATGCTAGAAAACTAAAAAAGAAATAGTAAATGATGGAATTTTGTTGAAATTTGGGATTTCAATATCACAATTTTTTGATAAAATCTCGGATCCATACAATAAAACAACACAAAAAATTTCCAATTTTTTTGAAAACCATAGATAAAATAGAAAAAAAAGATGTCAAAAATACTAAAAAATTAAAAAAGCAAATAGTAAACGATGGAATTCTCAAAATGTTTTATACTTAAAGTATCTCTACTTTTTTTAATAAAAATTGAAGAATTTTCCAGAATTCTCTGACAAAATCTATAATCCGTACAATAAAGCACCACAAAAATATTTAGAAATTTTTGACAAGTTTGGACAGGTGAAATAGGAAAAACAGATTACCAAAATGCTAAAGGAATAAAACAAAACAAATAGTAAACGATGAAATTTATAAAGAATTTTGGACTTCAAATGTCTATATTTTTTTAAAAAACATTCCATGATTTTCCAAAACTCTTTGATAAAATCTCTAATACATAAAATAAAAAAAATAAAAATTTATAAAATTTTTTGACAACTACAGATAGAATTTTCCAGAAATAGTTAGTGAAATCTCTAACGCTTCTAATAAAACACCACAAAAAATTTGATAATTTTTGGACAAGTTAGGGTACGTGAAATAGAAAACAAAATGCCAAAAATGCTAAAAAACTAAAAAAGAAATAGTAAACGATGGAATTTTGTTGAAATTTGGGATTTCAAATATCTCAATTTTTTGATAAAATCTCGGATCCATACAATAAAACAACACAACAATTTTCCAATTTTTTCGAAAACCATAGATAGGTAAAATAGAAAAAAAAGATGCCAAAAATACTAAAAAATTAAAAAAGCAAATAGCAAACGATGGAATTCAGAAAATGTTTTGTATTTAAAGTATCTCTATTTTTTTCAATAAAAATTGAAGAATTTTCCAGAATTCTCTGATAAAATCTATAATGCGTATAATAAAGCACCACAAAAATGTTTAGAATTTTTTGACAGGTTTGGATATGTGAAATAGGAAAAAAAGATTACCAAAATGCTAAAAGAATAAAAAAAACAAATAGTAAACGATCGAATTTATAAAGAATTTTGGATTTCAAATGTCTATATTTTTTTTTAAAAACATTCCATGATTTTCCAAAATTCTTTGATAAAATCTCTAATACATAAAATAAAAAAAATAAGAATTTATAGAATTTTTTAACAACTACAGATAGGCGAAATTGAAAGTAAAATGTCAAAAATAAAAAAAAATAAAACAACAAATAGTAAACCGCAAAATTTTGAAAAAAAAATATTTCACATATCAATACTTTTTTTAAAAGAACTTTTGGAATTTTCCAGAAATCGTTATTAAAATCTCTAACGCTTCCAATAAAACATTACAAAAAATTTGATAACTTTTGGACAAGTTAGGGAACGTGAAATATAAAACAAAATGCCAAAAATGCTAAAAAACTAAAAAGGAAATAGTAAACGATGGAATTTTGTTGAAATTTGGGATTTCAAATATCTCAATTTTTTGATAAAATCTCGGATCCATACAATAAAACAACACAACAATTTTCCAATTTTTTTGAAAACCATAGACAGGTAAAATAGAAAAAAAAGATGTCAAAAATACTAAAATTAAAAAAGCAAATAGTAAACGATGGAATTCTCAAAATGTTTTGTACTTAAAGTATCTCTACTTTTTTTAATAAAAATTGAAGAATTTTCCAGAATTCTCTGACAAAATCTATAATCCGTACAATAAAGCACCACAAAAATATTTAGAATTTTTAGACAAGTTTGGATAGGTGAAAGAGGAAAAAAAGATTACCAAAATGCTAAAAGAATAAAACAAAACAAATAGTTAACGAGGGAATTTATAAAGAACTTTGGATTTCAAATGTCTATATTTTTTTTAAAAACATTCCATGAATTTCCAAAACTCTTTGATAAAATCTCTAATACATAAATTAAAAAAAAATAAAAATTTATAAAATTTTTTGACAGCTACAGATAGAATTTTCCAGAAATCGTTAGTAAAATCTCTAACGCTTCCAATAAAACACCACAAAAAATTTGATAATTTTTGGACAAGTTAGGGTACGTGAAATAGAAAACAAAATGCCGAAAATGCTAAAAAACTAAAAAAGAAATAGTAAACGATGGAATTTTGTTGAAATTTGGGATTTCAAATATCTCAATTTTTTGATAAAATCTCGGATCCATACAATAAAACAACACAACAATTTTCCAACTTTTTTGAAAACCAGAGACAGGTAAAATAGAAAAAAAAGTTGTCAAAAATACTAAAAAATTAAAAAAGCAAATAGTAAACGATGGAATTCAGAAAATGTTTTGTATTTAAAGTATCTATATTTTTTTCAATAAAAATTGAAGAATTTTCCATAATTCTCTGATAAAATCTATAATGCGTACAATAAAGCACCACAAAAATGTTTAGAATTTTTTGACAAGTTTAGATAGGGGAAATAGGAAAAAAAGATTACCAAAATGCTAAAAGAATACAAAAAACAAATAGTAAACGATCGAATTTATAAAGAATTTTGGATTTCAAATGTCTATATTTTTTTTAAAAACATTTCATGATTTTCCAAAATTCTTCGATAAAATCTCTAATACATAAAATAAAAAAAATAAGAATTTATAGAATTTTTTGACAACTACAGATAGACGAAATTGAAAGTAAAATGTCAAAAATAAAAAAAAAACAACAAATAGTAAACCGCAAAATTTTGAAAAAAAAATATTTCACATATCAATACTTTTTTTAAAAGAACTTTTAGAATTTTCCAGAAATCGTTAGTAAAATCTCTAACGCTTCCAATAAAACATCACAAAAAATTTGATAACTTTTGGACAAGTTAGGGTACGTGAAATATAAAACAAAATGCCAAAAATGCTAAAAAACTAAAAAGGAAATAGTAAACGATGGAATTTTGTTGAAATTTGGAATTTCAAATATCTCAATTTTTTGATAAAATCTTGGATCCATACAATAAAACAACACAACAATTTTCCATTTTTTTCGAAAACCATAGACAGGTAAAATAGAAAAAAAAGATGTCAAAAATACTAAAATTAAAAAAGCAAATAGTAAACGATGGAATTCAGAAAATGTTTTGTATTTAAAGTAACTATATTTTTTTCAATAAAAATTGAAGAATTTTCCAGAATTCTCTGATAAAATCTATAATTCGTACAATAAAGCACCACAAAAATGTTTAGAATTTTTTGACAAGTTTGGATAGGGGAAATAGGAAAAAAAGATTACCAAAATGCTAAAAGAATAAAAAAAACAAATAGTAAACGATCGAATTTATAAAGAATTTTGGATTTCAAATGTCTATATTTTTTTTAAAAACATTTCATGATTTTCCAAAATTCTTCGATAAAATCTCTAATACATAAAATAAAAAAAATAAGAATTTATAGAATTTTTTGACAACTACAGATAGACGAAATTGAAAGTAAAATGTCAAAAATAAAAAAAAAGTAAAAAAACAAATAGTAAACCACAAAATTTTGAAAAAAAATATTTCACATATCTCTATTTTCAGAAAATGTTTTGTATTTAAACTATCTCTATTTTTCTCATAAAAATTGAAGAAGTTTTCCAGAATTCTCTGATAAAATCTATAATCCGTACAATAAAGCACCACAAAAATGTTTACAATTTTTTGACCAGTTTGGATAGGTGAAATAGGAAAAAAAGATTACCAAAATGCTAAAAGAATAAATTAAAACAAATAGTAAACGATGGAATTTATGAAGAATTTTGGATTTCAAATGTCTATATTTTTTTGAAAAACATTTTATGATTTTCCAAAATTCTTTGATAAAATCTCTAATCCATAAAATAGAAAAAATAAAAATTTCTAGAATTTTTTGACAACTACAGATAGACAAAATTGAAAATAAAATGTCAAAAATAATAATAAAAAAAACAAATAGTAAACCGCAAATTTTGAAAAAGAAATATTTCACATATCAATATTTTTTTTAAAAGAACTTTTAGAATTTTCCAAAAATCATTAGTAAAATCTCTAACGCTTCCAATAAAACACCACAAAAAATTCGATAATTTTTGGACAAGTTAAGGTACGTAAAATAGAAAACAAAATGCCAAAAATGCTAAAAAATTAAAAAAGAAATAGTAAACGATGGAATTTTGTTGAAATTTGGGATTTCAAATATCTCAATTTTTTGATAAAATCTCGGATCCATATAATAAAACAACATAACAATTTTCCAATTTTTTTGAAAACCACAGACAGGTAAAATAGAAAAAAAATTTCAAAAATACTAAAAAATTAAAAAAGCAAATAGTAAACGTTGGAATTCTGAAAATGATTTGTATTTAAAGCATCTCTATTTTTTTTAATAAAAATTGAAGAATTTTCCAGAATTCTCTGATAAAATCTATAGTCCATACAATAAAGCACCACAAAAATGTTTAGAATTGTTTGACAAGTTTGGATAGGTGAAATAGGAAAAAAAAGATTACCAAAATGCTAAAAGAATAAAACAAACAAATAGTAAACGATGGAATTTATGAAGAATTTTGGATTTCAAATGTCTATATTTTTTTTAAAAACATTACATGATTTTCCAAAATTCTTTGATAAAATCTCTAATCTATAAAATAGAAAAAATAAAAATTTCTAGAATTTTTTGACAACTACAGATAGACAAATTGAAAATAAAATGTCAAAAATAATAATAAAAAAAACAAATAGTAAACCGCAAATTTTGAAAAAGAAATATTTCACATATCAATATTTTTTTTAAAAGAACTTTTAGAATTTTCCAAAAATCATTAGTAAAATCTCTAACGCTTCCAATAAAACACCACAAAAAATTCGATAATTTTTGGACAAGTTAAGGTACGTAAAACAGAAAACAAAATGCCAAAAATGCTAAAAAATTAAAAAAGAAATAGTAAACGATGGAATTTTGTTGAAATTTGGGATTTCAAATATCTCAATTTTTTGATAAAATCTCGGATCCATACAATAAAACAACATAACAATTTTCCAATTTTTTTGAAAACCACAGAGAGGTAAAATAGAAAAAAAATTTCAAAAATACTAAAAACTTAAAAAAGCAAATAGTAAACGTTGGAATTCTGAAAAGGATTTGTATTTAAAGCGTCTCTAGTTTTTTTAATAAAAATTGAAGAATTTTCCAGAATTCTCTGATAAAATCTATAGTCCCTACAATAAAGCACCACAAAAATGTTTAGAATTTTTTGACAAGTTTGGATAGGTGAAATAGGAAAAAAAGATTACCAAAATGCTAAAAGAATAAAAAAAACAAATAGTGAATGATGGAATTTATGAAGAATTTTGGATTTAAAATGTCTATATTTTTTTAAAAAACGTTCCATGATTTTCCAAAATTCTTTGATAAAATCTCTAATCAATAAAATAGAAAAAATAAAAATTTCTAGAATTTTTTGACAACTACAGATAGACGAAATTGAAAATAAAATGTCAAAAATAATAATAAAAAAAACAAATAGTAAACCACAAATTTTGAAAAAGAAATATTTCACATATCAATATTTTTTTTAAAAGAACTTTTAGAATTTTCCAGAAATTATTAGTAAAATCTCTAACGCTTCCAATAAAACACCACAAAAAATTCGATAATTTTTGGACAAGTTAGGGTACGTAAAATAGAAAACAAAATGCCAAAAATGCTAAAAAATTAAAAAAGAAATAGTAAACGATGGAATTTTGTTGAAATTTGGTATTTCAAATATCTCAATTTTTTGATAAAATCTCGGATCCATACAATAAAACAACACAAAAAATTTCCAATTTTTTTGAAAACCATAAACAGGTAAAATAGAAAAAAAAGATGTCAAAAATACTAAAAAATTAAAAAAACAAGTAGTAAACGATGAAATTCTGAAAATGTTTTGTATTTAAAGTATCTCTATTTGTTTTAATAAAAATTAAAGAATTTTCCAGAATTTTCTGCTAAAATCTATAATCCGTACAATAAAGCACCACAAAAATGTTTAGAATTTTTTGACAAGTTTGGATAGGTGAAATAGGAAAAAAAGATTACCAAAATGCTAAAAGAATAAAAAAAACAAATAGTGAATGATGGAAGTTATGAAGAATTTTGGATTTAAAATGTCTATATTTTTTTAAAAAACGTTCCATGATTTTCCAAAATTCTTTGATAAAATCTCTAATCCATAAAATAAAAAAAATAAAAATTTCTAGAATTTTTTGACAACTAGAGATAGACGAAATTGAAAATAAAATGTCAAAATTAATAAAAAAATAAAAAAAGAAATAGTAAACCGCAAAATTTTGAAAAAGAAATATTTCACATATCAATATTTTTATTAAAAGTGAAATCAAACAGAGAGTGAAAAACTTGAACCTTTAAGGGGTACTTGGGATTGTCAACATGAGTACTGCGTCCTAAAAGCTGGCCACATGCGTCTTTGATAGACCTCGCAAAGCAAAAAATCCAAAACTGAGAGGGGTGGAAAGTTAATAAGAAGGAAAGGGAGGAAGACGAATAAACTAATCTCCTTTTAGGATTTGAACGCTTGAAACCTAGCTTGCAAAAAAGGGGATTAACCGAAGTTGGGGTGCATTGGTTGTGTTTCATTTGCCACAACAAAGGGCAACGAAGCATGAACAAAGATGTTGACACGGAAAAGAGCAAAATGGCAGGGAGAAAAGGGAAAGAGAATGGTGCTACACCCCTTCTCTTATTCTTCTAACCCCTAAGTCACTAGGGGTGAGATACCACTGTGCCTTGGTGGTGTTTCGATTGCCTCAGTGGAGGGCGGCCAAACGACAATCAAGATATTAAAAGTGCAAAGAAGTGAGCTGGCAGGGAACAAATGATAAGGAGAACGGTGCTACGCCTCTCTTCTCAGGCTTCACACCCTAAATCACTTAGGCTTTGTTTGGTTGGGGGAGTGGATTTGAGAGGATGGATTTGAAGGGATTTGAGTGGATTGTGTGTGGAGGGGAGGGTTGTTTGGATTAATGGATGCATGGTAAGATTTGAAAGGATTTGAGGAGATTGGTTATGAAAGTTTGGGATTGATTTGATAGATGTTATAGATTTGTTTTTATTTTTTTAATTGATATATTTCTAAAATTACTAATTAACCCTTGTGAAATAAGATGTTAAAAAATTAAAATGAATTGGATTAAGTTGATTTTAATATAAAAAATATAGAAACTGAATCAACTAACTAGATATTTTTTAGTAAGTTGATAATGATTTTATCTAATCCAACCTGTGAACATCCTTACTTTTGTGTTTTAATAATTTTATATTTAAAAGAAAATAAAATTGTTTTTAAGATGAATAAAAAATATTTTAAATAACATCTTCTCTCCCTCAATTTCATCATAAATATTGAATCAATAAGGAGATAAAAATATATTTTTTCTTATTTACTTCAATTAAACATTATGTAAACATATTTTCATCGATAAAAAATAAAAAAAAAAAGAATAAATATAAAACAATATAACATGTATAATATACTTTTTATTATTTCTTTTATAAAGTAAACAATTTTTATTGATTTAATTATTTTACGTCAATAATATAATTATGAATGGATAGATTGTATTAAGTATGAGTATATTGAAGGGAGATTAATTATATTATAGCTGTCTTGGAAAAAAGGAAAGAAAAGTATTATGAATGAAAAGAAATATATAATTATTGGAATCAATTATTTGATGAATTAGGTATAAATTAGTTTATTTTTCATATATAATATATATATTGTTACAATAAATATACATTAATGCTAATAATTGTTTCTTGTTTATAATTTCTACCTTCTTTACATTTTTCTAATTATTTTAGTGTGATAAAATTAATAAGGAGTGTTTTGTAATTTCCAAAGTCAAGGGCTATTTCGTCATTTTCAATTTCATCCCTTCAAATCTCTTCATATGAGCGAAGATCCAATCCTGCAAATCTCTCATGATCCATCCTCCCAAATCAGGTCAACCAAACAACCTTCATCCACTCAAATCCATCCTCTTGAACAGTAAATCCTCTCAAATTAGTCCAACCAAACACAACCTTAGGGCAAAAATAACACTTGCTCAAGAAGACTGCACATGATGTATTGCAGTGCCACATCACACACATGAATGGTCCTGCCCTTTTTTAATGTTTTGTGTTTTTCTTTATTATTGTTCTAACCTTCTTTTTTTGTTGCTTCATAATCATAAATTCAAAATATTTGAATCTTTTTTTTAGTTATTTAGTTAAGGTGTTAAGTTACCATGCACATTAAATAAAAATATAAAACAATAAAATAAAGCTTTAAAAAATAGAAAAAAATAATAAAAATAGAAAATTTTAAATATTATCATCATCATATAATCTTATCATTAGAACTACGTGAACCCTGATTTTTCATCTTGAATGTAAATACATAGGACCAAGGTCAATCATTGTCGGGCCGAAAAAATAAATAAAAAAGTATATTTTCTTTATTTGTTTGTTTAGTTTCACTTATTTTATTAGCATTTTTGTTTTCTTTTTTTTTTATTTGTATTTATGTTTATTTTAATTTATTGGCATTTTTATTTTGTTTATATTTATTAATATTTGTTTCTTTTATTTGTCTTTATTGGTATTTTTATTATAATTATTTTTGGGAAAATGAACATTTTGTAAAAGCACACTCATTTTTGCTTATTTGATTAAAGGTATCATCTTAGGACAAACGTTGTTGGGGTGCTAATACCTTCCCTACACGTAACCGACTCCTGAATCTTAAATCTAGTTTGCAAACATTTCTTGTTTTGGTTTTTTCTTTAGTTTTCCATGATAAATTATGGTGGCGACTTCATCTCTAATTTAAAATGAAAATATTTTAAAAAAAAAATCTTTCATCGCCCCGCCTCGATCCTAGTCCCGACAAAGATGAATAAGATTGCACTGGAAAAAAAAATCAATTCAAAAATTCCCATGCATTCATACATGCATTCAAATCAAAAATTGAAAAAATTCAAAATTCTCATGCATTCATACATGCATTCAAAGCAAATAAAAAATTATCATGTATTCATACATTCATTCAAAACAAAAACAAACAAAAAAAAAAAGATTCTCATGCATTGGTACATGCATTCTAAACAAAAGCAAAAATTTAAAGTTCTTATGCACTCAAAGCAAAATAAAAAATTCTCATGCATTCAAAAGTAAAGTCAAAAATTCCCATGCATTCAACAAATTCAAAATAAAAAAAAAAATCTCATGCATTCATATATGCATTCAAAACAAATGTAAATCATAGATTCTCATTCATTCAAACATGCATTTAAAACAAAAACAAAACAAAAATTGAATTTTTCAAATGATGGTTTCATGACCCTCTCAAGATTCTTGCATTTATTTTTTTTCTTTACCTTGTTATTTCATTTTCTCAAGTCTACGTGACAACTAGGATCCAAACTCAAAGCGTTTAAAATGTTAGAAGACCTTCCTTTGGTCACTAGGTTCACAAGAGCACACACCTTTTTAGAAAAATTTGTTTTGAGGTTTTCATTGAGAGATGTTGTGGAAGCGGACTGGGAACACTCTGGCTAGGAAAGACTTGGTACTTAAGTTGTTCAAGTGACACACCTCTCTTTCTTGAGAGTTTACTCGAAAGCCTTTTATCTCTATTTCTTGTTGGAAACTTCACCCAAAATTATTAGAAAATTTCTTTTGGCACTTTTACTAAAAACTTTTGTGAAAACCTTTTCTAACAAAGATGAATTACCATGCCTACTCCAATGTTCGAGCCACTATGTAAAATACCAAGATAGAATGGATGGAAGATGAGCTCAATAAAGAAATGTCAGAGATGATGACTGCCGTGATGGTGAAATCGATGAAGGAAATGAGGATGATGATGGAGAGAATGATGACACAAAAAGATAAACACAATGAAGGACCGGGGAGAAAAAAGAGAGATTAATTATGAAGGTTTCCCTTCACATGAAGAGTTTTCAGAGAGTAGCTATCGTAATCAAGATTTCTATCAACCTCTTCCTACACAGCATAGGACTAGGCATCATCATCATAGAGGGTCGAAAGTTGACCTTCCCACCTTTCTTTGGAAAAGAAAGTGTTAATGATTACTTAAATTGGGAGATGAAGGCCGAACAACTGTTCGAATGCCACCATGTGTGTGAGGTGTATCATTTTGAAAAATATGAATGATATATATATTATTATTTATATTATTTATGTTCCAATTTTTACTTTTACAAATTATATATATATATATATATATATATATATATATAATTATATATATAATAAATAATAAATAC
>Ga0209489_109879_pt1 | contig 11380 bp, 15 predicted proteins | sample SiratrowhiteBW_FD_187527 | JGI IMG/M metagenome (GOLD analysis project Ga0209489, IMG submission 187527) | Root nodule microbial communities of legume samples collected from California, USA - Siratro white BW (SPAdes) (version 2) | ecosystem: Host-associated > Plants > Roots > Nodule | place...
AATATATATATATATATATATATATATATATATTAGCTCAACTATATATATATATATGCATTAATGCAGTGCTCAACTAGGTTATTAGCTCAAGACTGCTACAAAACAACAAGTAATACAACACTTGTTGTTTTGTAGCAGTCTTGAGCTAATAACCTAGTTGAGCACTGCATTAATGCATATATATATATATATAGTTGAGCTAATATATATATATATATATATATATATATATATATATATATGCATTGCTGTTTTATGGCTTCTTCTGATGTCCATTTCCAATATCACAAACTGGCATGCTGCAAAGCATCAATGCGTTGCTGTTCCAGAGACGTTTTGTGCCTTCTTCTGCAAATAATCAAGAAAAATGTTCCTTTTCTAGTTTCAACCAATTCTTCTTTTTTCCAAAAACGAAAGCAGTAATAACAGAAAGTGATTCATGGTTCTTGGATACAAATGGTAGCCATGGGTTAAGATTCTAACGTTTTATACATAATACAACAGATGCTGCTGCAACACACTAAAGGCTGCTTAGATATTTTGCCAATGCAGAAATAGGGTAATGGGGTAATATAGAATCCTGAGATGGTTAGTATCATAGGCACAAGTTAGAGTCACAAAATTAGTTAAGGAATTATTCCAACTCATGTAGGTATTCAAAAGTTTATGTAAAATGAAAATTAACTTCAAATTTTTACCAATATTATTTTTATTAAAGGCGTTGGAATCCAAAATTCTTTGCATATGGCCATTGAATTAGCTGGCAACAATGTCAGATACAAAATTGGTGCATTATAAATTGGTTTGTGTAATTAGTATATATTAAGTTATATGCATGTGTTGATTAATTTGAGTGTACTTCATCCTTATTTCGTATAGTATTCTTATCGCAACCTATTTTGAGTCATGCCTACAAGTATAGGTGGTATTTGATATCCATTTTAATTAATTTAACATTTTTTCTCTATTGATTCATGTATTGTGTTATTAGCCACATTAGGATTTATGATTATATGTATTATCACATGCATTGGTCCAATTTTATTATTTCTTCAATTTTTAATCATGTAAAATCTAATAATTAATTGAATCTGTAACTAATGAATTGTACTTGGAGTTTTAAAATCCATATTATGAAAGGATTAAATCTATTACAACTTATATAAAAGTTAAAAGTAGATCCTTTTATAATATGATTTGTAAAATTGTAACTACAAATCATTAGTCACATGTTTGGATTTAATTGATTATAAAATATTACATAGTTAAATTTAATTAATCATGACATTTATTTGATATATATGATTATACATATACCAATGAATCAAAATAGGTCCACTAATACAATACACTAATAGATATTAAGAAAAACTATTTAAATGGATTAAAATGAATATCCAGTCCCACCTATGCATGTAGGCATAGATTAGAATAGGTTACAAGAATAATAAAACTTCAAATAATGATATCATATACTTTCAAATTGAGCAAATAATGAATATACTTAATTCAATTCATACCTAACAAAGTGAGTCCCTCTTATAGAAGTTAATATTAGAATTTAAATTTTAATACTAGTTTTACTTAAATATAATTTACGAGCACATATCATTAGGATTAATCTTGTATTTTTTTTAACAGCCAATAATAAATTAAATAAATAGGCCACTTCAGGGGTAACCGAACCCTTATACACCTCAACCATAGTTCTATGATCCTTACTAGATACATTTTATATCACACAACGGTTTGACTCCCTATCATTCTTCCAAGATAAACAAGAAAGGAGATTCATAAAAAATACAAAATACAAATAAGGTGGTATACTCCTCAGAGTCATGAGAATATATACATCACCCCATTTTTTCATTGAACTCGTATACATCTTACAGATGTCTATATCCGGACTCCCCTTCTTGCCTCGTCATGTTCATCTTGTATGCTTCCACCATCTTGCCTGTAATAAACCTGCAAAATAAAGACACACCTACCTTCTACTTAAACCCTCAATCTATATCAAGTCCTGGTTAACTACTATAAAGATTCCAAGCACTACTTGATTGGAGCAAAGTGTCAATCCGAATAAGAGAATGTTGATCTCACAATCCTATGTTTAATCCATTCCCAACTTTTTAGTTGTACTAGACACAAAGCTTCCTCCTCATCTACTTTCCCTCCTTTGAAAATCACTTTATTTCTAGGCTTCCAAATCTCTGTCACAACAACTATCCACACCCCTTTTCAAACTTTATTCACGCTATTCCTATGATCCGTTAAACGAAAACTTTGAAAGTGGATGGGAATAGACCTGTGTCTAACAATGACTCTTCCTATCCACCTCTTACACAAGTCCCAAACTTTTTGAGCAACCTAAGAAGTACATAAAAGGTGTTGGGCATTTTTTAAATATTCTCGACACAAAGGACATAGAATGTACCCCATAGGTACTCCCTTTCTCACCAGGTTATCCCTAGTTTGTAATCTATCCCATAGTATCCTCCAAGCACACACCAAAGCTGACGGAACTATCTTTAAAATCCATAAGAATTGAAAAGACTCTAAACTCGACATTTGATCCTCCATATTCAGTATTACTATATCTCGACTTCACAGTGTATACTTGCTGATCATCCCCTATCCACTTCAGCCTATTTTGTCCTTCCCTGTTCCATTGGACACTAGATATCAATCCCAATAATTGGCCTTCTAACTGTTTTTCCCACTCAAACCTCTCCCTTCTCCAGCTTAGCTTCCAACTTGTACACCTTCCACTCCAACTTTGTCCTTAATCCACCACATCGAATACCTCACTGTCTTTCCAATGTGAAGTTGTAAGCAACCTTGGGAATTCTTCTTTCAACACATTGCAAACTACCCACCTGTCTTCCCAAAATTTAACATTCCTCCCATCTCCGAGGCTCCACAGCAGTCGACTGTCAAACCAGTTTCCTTGTAGTTTATTACCACATACTTTATATATATCCTTCCACCACTGTGATTGTTTACTCTAGACCATATTAACATTAAGATTCCTCCAATCTCCATACCTTGATGACAACACTTCTCTCCACAACCCCTCTCCCATATTCCTTAACCTCTATTCCATTTTGTTAACAAAGCATCGTTGAAGCACCTAATATCTTTGATCCCCAATCCATCAACTTGAACTAGACTACATACTTTTTTCCATTTCACCCATGTGATCTTCCTTCCTTCACTACCCCAACCTCATAAGAAATTTAACTGGATTCTCCTTATTGTATTACAAACAACAATCGGTGCCTTAAAGAAGGAGAAATAGTAAAGAGGTAAGACACTAATAACTAACTTAATAAGGCAAACTTTTCCCGCCATTGAAAGCAATCTACCATTTCATTTCGAAAGTCTTGATTTAATTTTATCAACAATAGGGCTAAAAAAATTTGATCTTTTAGGGTTACCTCCAACTGTAATATGTAAGTACTTGAAAGGAATTTCCATAAGACAACAATTTAGGCACTTAGAGTAGATGAATCTATCAAGATGGGAAATACCCACCAAACCAACCTTACTCTTGTGGAAGTTAATCCTATGTCCAGACACCAACTCAAAAATCCTCAATATTGCTTTTATTGCCAACACATTATCATACGACAGTTTACAGAAAAATATAGTATCATCGGCAAATTGTAGTAGATCTACCTGCACTCTCTCTCTACCTACTTCCCAGCCACTAAATAAATTACCCTTCTTAGCTTCCCTAACAAGTCCAGAAAGGCCCTCAACAACTATTATGAACAGAAAAGGCAATGATGATAAGAGTTGGTACGCTATTCCTCCTCGTGTTCCTCGACAATCTACCATTGTGCAGCTCTGCATTCCATCTAGAGTATCTCGGCAGATTTACAAACAACTTCGGCATATTTCAAAAATGTGATGTGTTAATAATTTTTCAATACTATTATTCGCATTATTATTAGATGATTTAAATAATCTTATATGCTTTATGAGTAATGATAGATGCAAGAAAGTTTCTTCTAAATACTACATCTAACGCCTCTCGTATGATAAAACTAAATATTAAATATATGACAAAACTAAAGATTTAATCTTCATTTGATGAAGTTGTAGAACGAATGAACATTAAGTGTTTGTCTCATCTCTTGTGAAATGCTACCACAGTCGACAAACTTTATGACTTCGTCTAATGCTTTTGGTCTAACAAATTTTGTAGTGGAAATTTCATTTGAAGAGACATCATGAAAAAGAAAACTAAACATAAGGAAATGATTCTTATATGACAAGCACAAACAATTGCATCGAAAAAAAAAAGAAACTTACATGAAAAATGTGTAAAAAATAATCATTTGAACCTAGTAAGTTATTTAATCTATGAATATGGTAAAATTATATATAGTTATAACTAATCATTTACCAAGAATTAAATACCACAAAACAAATTAAAGTATGATGATATGAAATAATAAGACTATAGTTTGATTGAAATGAAATTAGAGTACTGGGAATTGAAAGGAAATCAAGGTACAATGATTGCAGATGGATCATTATGAGATTAATGAATTTGAAATAAAGTATGAAAGTTTGTGATTGAATGTTAAACCTAGTTGTATTTGACTTGAGAATTGATATTTAAATTTGTAAATCTAATCACTTCATTTCTTTTTACTCTTATAAGCTGAAAAAATTATTTCGCTAGCTTACCCTTGCTTGTCTTATTGTGTTGTGAACTGCGATGAATGTATTATATACAGGAGCAGGTGTAGATGCAGGTTTTGGAGCACCATAAAGATAATATGCTCTTAAAATGAAATTTTTCCTTTAGTTTTGTATATATTGGTATATATGTTTTGATGTAGCTAAAGACTTTATGACCTTGGGATGGTCTTTCTTTTTGTCATGTAGATAGTTGTAGATAAGTTTGATGTACCTGAACACTTTATGTAGTACTTTAAACCTTAAATGGATGTTAATACTTGGTAGCAGACAAAAGTTTGCATTGTTGGTTCGATCTTCAATACTTGCGACACTATAAGCAGTTACCCCTCCGCAGTCATGCGAGATCATAACAATTATAGATTGTTTCCTTTCTTAATCTAAGTACATGATGACTAAAAACCTAAACTAGTATGTGATCTTTGGCAAGCCTCCAGAGCCTGAGAATGCTTTAATCATGTGTGCATACTTACTTCCCCTACTACCAATTACCATTTGTAACCTCCATGGCAGCTTATTCTTTTGTATGTAGATTATCTCTTCATTCTTTTTCCTCCACTCTTCCAGTCCTCCTAATAAACCCTTATGGCCTACAACTTTGTAGTAACTACAAATGTAACAACAGAAAAGCGACATCTCTTTCAATCCACTGAGTCATAAGCTTTTTCAAAGTTAACTTTCACAAACACACCACTTTTCTTCTCCTTCTTTAGGTAATCCACTGTCTCGTTTGCTACCAGACTGCTATCCAACATACCCCTTCTCCAAAGGAACATAAAATGATATATATCAATAACATTAGGTAGCACTTTCTTAAGCCTATTTGCCAAAATCTTACTTAAAATTTTGTAAACACATTCGACTAATGAAATCAGTCTAAACTCATTCAAATTATAGGGATTGTCCTTTTTCGGTACCAACTTTATAAATGAAGCCTTACAAGCTCTCGACATAAACCCAATTAAAGTATAGCTTTGACAACATCCTTACCTATAACCTCCCAATTATTCTTAACAAAAAAGAAGTTAAGCCCATCGGGACTTGGACATTTCGAGCGACCATATTGACTCACTACTTCTAACACTTCATCCTCAGATATATTTCTGCACAACAAAGCGTTATCAGCCTCCGAAATAGTCGTAAAGCACACATCATCCAAATTAAGCTTGCACTCCGAAAGTGCTTAAAATCTGGTTTCAAAAAACCATTTTATGTGGCTTTTAACATGTTGCAGATCTTCACACCACGTACCATTTATGCAGATTCTTAGGTCGTTCCTAGCCCTCCTCCACCTCAACATAGAATGGTAAAATTTGGTATTTGTATCGCCACTTTTTAACCACTCGGCTCTCGATTTCTTCTTAAGCATGGCTACTTCTTTCTCCTCTAGACTTCTCAAATGGCTTAATGTTAAAATCACCAATCACACATTGAATTAGGCAATTTGAACTTACCAACTTATCCTCAGACTTATCACAATTAAAGACCTTATTATCCCACATAGTCATAATACCCACACCTTCTCTATCAATCCCTCTATGAGCCCAATAATATCATTACTACCCGAAACACTGAAAGACTTAGAAGCATTCAAACTAACTAGCTTAGTCTCCTGTACACACAACACACCTGCTTTTTGCTTATGAATAATTACTCTCATACTTTGTGCTCGGCTCTCCTCTCCACATTTTTCTAGGTTCACTGAACACTAACGGGTCCAGCGACTCTTCATTAATAAGTTGAAAACCACCCATTACGCTTGGTTCGTTAATCACGTGTGCCTCCTCCATTGACACATGCAACTCTTCTTCTGCAGCGTACGACGTCTTGTTCTAGCTCTCGGCACCTTCTGCAGAATCTGCAGCCACCACCCCCTCCATGCTTGTATTCTCCAAGCAACCTCCCTCACGATGTCGCTTGGTGGCAGCCCCTTCCCTATTGTCTTACAGTGCACACGCGTTCCCAACGTGTTTTCCAGGTGCTGTGATCAGCCCCCCACTGTACACGCTGCCCCGTGCGACGGCCCCTACGGTTGGTCTCCGTTGTAGTGCCAAAGCTCCTACTACTACCAGTATCACCAGTCACTATGATAGCACCTACGTGGCCTACGGATTTGCAACGAGAAACGTTTCCATGGGTTCCTGCCTGCACCGGAGACGTATCAACTACTTGGTCCAAGTCTGTTATGTTCTCACCGCCGGTGACTTCTCCACCCCCGCCAATGCCTCCATGATCGTCGCTCGTAGCAACGGATGATGCGGAAACCAGCAGCGTTGTTGCTCTCCACGCGACCACGTTCTATGGTGCAGCGATTTTCCCCAACAATAATACCTTCTTTACCACAAAAACCAACTTGGGCTTTAGGCCCAATATCAACACTCCCTACCCGTTTTGCTAAACCCTGTATACTAGCTCAATATATGTCTGCGTTTAATAAAACCCTAGATGGAGAGGGAACACGCTTATCCTCCAGCCGTTGGGATGCTGCCCAACCAATATGCGTTTCTAGCTCAGCACTACGCTCTACGTCTGCCACAATTTCTGAATATGGATGGCATTGTACGTAATCTTCCTTTTCCATGCAACGAGCGCTCCTGCTGCCCCTCCTAATCACCACCATCTGATCTTTTCACAAAAATATCTGATCCACCTCACACGACCGTTGCCCGACTTCTAGGGATACGTGGAAGTCAATTTTTTCCCGACGACGGTCGTTCACCGTTGCCTCCTCCATGAGACCTTCATTATCGGAGTTTTCCCTACCTTCATCGCCTGATTTAAGGCTATCACTGACCCTCGTTTCTAGAGTCGAACTCGTATCCGAAATTTCATCCTCCTTATACCAGCACCTGGATTTAACGCACTCCACAAATGAACTTTCTTCCTCTACTGTGATTTGATACACTCTGTCGTTAATCCATACTTCTTCACAAATTTGGACTTTAGATGCAATTGTTGCTCTGACTTTAAGACGAGCAAACTCCACACACTCCCAGTTCAGAGTAGCCGCCTCATCCATGTCCACAAGCGTTCCAACGTTTCCCAAGATCTTCCGGAAACAATCTACAATCGAAAGGGATAAAGGTAGCCGTCTATACCTAATCCACACAACTTTGTTCCCAACAACATTGCTTTCCCCATGGTTGAAGCATATTAAAAATCTTACAAAGACTTTCGTTACAGGCTTCAATAACCTCAAAAAACGGTGCCCCATCCTGACCAGTGAGTAGCACCTGTTTATCACCCAGATACCTCACCCTAATGGAGCCAAGACCTTCTTGTAACATTTCTTCTCGGATAACTTCCATGGACATGTACTCATCCACAATTGCTACCCAGCTTTACTCTAGCCAAGGTAGTTTGAGTGGTTCTGTAGATATTATTTGACCTTTCCACTCCTTCTTAGACATGACCACAATATACAGGGAAGTATCATCTTTTTTACTACCATAAACTCTTGCCCTCTATTCCTTAAAAAACCTTATTATTCTCTCTCTCACTGACTTAGTGACTTGAGCGTTTTGGAATCTTTTACAGATAGACCCCATTCAATTCAATATTGGCTGCTTGGATACGACAATATCTTAAAAGACACCTTCTACTTGGGTCGGCTAAGAGTAATTAATAATTGATATAAACCAAAGTAAAAACAAAATATTTTGTTCATGAGAATTTCCTCTTGACAGTTCAAAATAATATTAACCATTGGACAATTTTCTTTGAATCAGTTCAATGAGCATATCGAAATGTATATAATTTATATTTATAAATTAATAAATAAATTCTATTAATATCCACGAACTAAATACTATCATTATCTATTCGGATTATTGATATCCTATTCATAAGAATCCTGCGACCAAGAATAATTTAGATTATAGTTAAAAGAGATTTGTTTCTCAATATCATAATCTCTTACAAATTCTAAATTAAAATTAAAGACTTTATCAAAAATATCTATTATATTAAACAATATAATTATGATAAAAAAAAAGTTGCTTTATAAATGTAAAATTGTCTACATTGTGATTGGCTCTTGGGCACATGTATACGTAGTTGAATGCATGAATTTCAAAATGAGTTTAATGGATGAGAGCTCTAAAGCTGGGCTTTTTTTATGGGTTTTTATAAGTATAGAAATTGATGAGGGTTAAGATAGGTAACAAGTTCGGGGTGTGTAGCTCATGCTGTCTCTCTTGTGCAAAACGAAGTAAAGATGAAAGGTAAAGGAAGATAGTGAAGAAGATGGATTTGGCGGTGAAAAGGTGTCCAAACGATGGTTGGGACCAGAGAGTATGATCCAAGGAATAGGAATGATGGAAAAAAGGTTCTAATCTGTTTTTAATATCTAATTGGAGCTTACTTTGATTAAGAAAGGTAGGTGAAAGATGTTGATTATGATAGTAAGGAGGTTCTAAATGTGTTTTTCATAGCCACTTGCATGACAAAGGCAATACAAGTTTATTACGGTAATAGGTGCAACAATCATAGAGCAAGATTTTCTTGGTTGTTTTTAGCCTCTAAATTCTCACGCTCTTGTTTGAAGATCTAAGTTGCGAGGTTTTGTAGTCTAAGGATTAAACTTATTGAGCAACTCACGAACGAATATATATTCTTAGATTAGGAAAGGTAGTAACCGTAATAGTTTTAGGATTGGTCTATTTAATTGCCTCAAACTATGAGCAATTTCTATCAGACATCATAAAAAAAGTCTATTTTGATGGCGGAGGGTGTTGAGACCCTAAGAAATATTATCCTCTTCCAAACGGTCTAATTAATCCTAGTGATGTGTCTAAAAAAAACGTTTTATATGTGTTATACTCATGTGAACTTTCTAATATATATTTTATGAAAGTTCAACTCGTCAGACACAACTCGTATGTTCTTCAATTCATCAGACACAATTTATTCATCAAACAAAGCATACCAGACAATGATTATCATAACGTCCGATATTTAAATAATAGTATTGTTGATAATCAGTATGCATAATCAACGCCATAAGCACAAGCAATTTATAAGATTAATCAAAAGTATTTTAGAAACAATAAATACTCATATAGGTTGAAATGAGTTTAAGGAAAAGGTTCTAAGTGGATGATTGAAACTTTTGTAATACTTTGCGTGAAGTAATCCGGTGAACCTAAGTTGTTGTATCTTTTTAGAGTTTTTTTTATTGTTTGTTAGGTTTTAATCTTAAGAGTAGATTAAAATATGATATTTAAAAGTGTTTTATGTATTCGTAATAACCAAGAGTGATTTATACACTCAGTTATAATCATGAACGATTTTTGTACTCATGTAATTTATTTGATTGGTTGAATCTTTTAAGAAGTGGTTTAAAAGGAGAATTGGATGTTTTCTGTGAGTTTGGTTGAACTAATATAAATATACATTGTTGTTTTTAAATTGTTTGTTTGATCTAGTCCAGTCTTTTAAGAAAAGAATTTGGACTCTATTTAACACGTTAGAGCCCATTGTTCCAACAAAAAGGATCTTTACAGTAAACTGAGTTTAAGAAAAGAGTTTGGAAATGTTGTTTAAAAGATTTATGATCCTTCCAAGTGGTATGTTCTACATCTAGAACTTCCCATTATACTAGATGTTGCCTCGAATGACAACACGAGTCTTTAGAATACCAGCAGGCTGAATGACTGGAGTCGTGTTAGTCTGAACAATAGCGCCAAGGCAACATAGGGAAAAGGATGATGTCCGATGCAAAGTTTCAATTGAAATGCATGCAAAACACGGTGAATTCTAGCTTCTGACGGTAGCAAAGGTTTGTATGCAACCTGTCCTATACGCTCAATCACTCGAAAGGTTCCAAAATACCACACGCTTAGTTTTTTATTCTTCGTTAAAAAAAAACTGAGTGTTGCCGGTATGGTTTCATTCTCACTAGCACTTGATTGAAACTAAAACAGAAAATACGAAGGAGCTGCTTCAGTGATTGAAGTCATGGCATATAAACGACAGAATACTATTTGATTTTGTCATTTTTTCTCGAGAAAGGGAGAAAGGTATACAAGCTGACAAGATGCCTATTGTACAAAATTTGTTCACTTTTTTTTTTGAACGGCAAAAAAACAAAATTTTTGCACTAATCTATGTCACTCTCCTAGAGTGAGATCTATTTTCAATTCAAGGAAGAAGTTATACGTTGGAAGTCGTCTTCGCTGCAATTCAAACTCTTCTTCAGCTTCACTCAACAACCCTTGAAATGAAGGTTGATTCAAGTATGATATGGGAATCACAAACCGCTTTTGTTTCTCTCCAACATACACTGCAAGATAGCCCTTTGGGACTTCTGTAGATTTTGAAGCTGCTTGGCTAGCTGAGAATGATGCTCGTCGAATAGCAGGTAATCGGAAACCCATTTTTGTGCTTGATTGAATGAAGTAGAAGAATCTCAAATCTTGAAAGAAGGAATGTAAGTGTTGAAGCTTGAGGATTGCAATGGCAGGTGTTGTTTGTGAAGACAAGGGATAGAGTATATATAGAAGGAAAGCCAAATCCCTGAGAAGATTAGTGTTAAAAGATAAGGTTGAATGGACGTCTGCAACCCCACCATATTAAACAATGACCAACATAATGTCTCCACATGTAAGAAAAATAGACGTGCCTAAGTGAATCCTAACTATTGTTCATTCATTAATCGGTATTC
>Ga0209489_109880_pt1 | contig 11379 bp, 12 predicted proteins | sample SiratrowhiteBW_FD_187527 | JGI IMG/M metagenome (GOLD analysis project Ga0209489, IMG submission 187527) | Root nodule microbial communities of legume samples collected from California, USA - Siratro white BW (SPAdes) (version 2) | ecosystem: Host-associated > Plants > Roots > Nodule | place...
GAATGTGTATGTTTCTTGTGTGTATGGTGTTGTGTGCTGACTGAGGTTTGTTGACTAAGGTGTGCTCTGAATAAAGAATGGCTAATAAGTGGTTGTGAGCTGACAAATTCTCATTGATTGGTTACCCTTGCTTTAACGAGTGGACACCTAAGTACAACTTTTGGCGAGTGATGACTGTAATGAATTGTTTCCATAGCACGCTTGATGTTAGTTGGTGTTATTGAATTGTTTAGGTTTTTACAGGATTACAAATGGCATCATCCGGTGTTTTGTTTCGCGAACGATCCGAAATGGACAATAAGGTTTGATTTGTATTCTGCATAATTGTTTTTTATAGTGAAATATATTGTCATGTAATGCCTATATTCTCTGCTTTAATTATATGTAGGAATGCACAAGAGTCCGCCATTGTTGCAGGACTAAATATTTGGTGAAGGTGAACAACATTTTAAGTGATGAGCATAAGGCTTGCATAAAGAGCACCCCTTTTGGTTGGCTCCTCACAGTTGATAGAGAACTGCAAATGAGGAGGATGCTTTGTAAATGAGCTATGTTTTAGATTTATTGAGAAAGACTGTGGTTTTAAAATTGGATCTGAAGTTGTTTCTTTTACATTACTTGATGTTTGTGTAGGGTTAGGTTTGAGAGTTTGTGGACAGAAAGTGGATATAGAAAAGGAAACAAGTGATGGCAATCTGAGGAGTTTTTTTGGTTCAAATCGTGTTAATATTACAATGCTTTATGATGAATTACTTAAACATGTCAATGATTCGGTAGTTGTAGATTTTTGTAAATTGTATATATTGTTAGGTTTGTGTGAATTTTTTTTGCCGAACACAAAAGGTACTGTACATAATGGACTGTTTAGTGTTGTGGATAATAACTTAGGTGATTTATGTAAATACAATTGGGGTGGCGTTGTCTACCAATACCTGGTACGAAGTTTATGTGAAGGTGTTGCATCACTTCAGAAAGTGTCAGCTCCTTCAGATGTGTATATTGTTGGGTGTACATACTTATTGCAGGTAAATTCTATATTAAGTTCAAAAGTGCTATTGTATATTATTCGTAATAGCTTTTAGGTTGTGTTTTTTGATCTTTTGTTATGATTTGTGTCATAAATTTGGGCGTGTGAACATTTGCTATTCCGAAAAAAAAATAGGGAAATGAGGGGTAAATTTCCCCGCATCCTTTACTGGAAGGATGTGAAGATTGCAGATAGCATAATTCGTTCAGCATTCAATACTAATTTGGTAAGTGTTTTAAGGGTAATATTGAGGTGTAATGATGTTCACATTATCTTTTTATGTGTGCTAATTTTTACTATGAGTAGGTCGTTGCTGAACTGGCAGTGTCAAATGAAGAGCTTGGATAAGACATTGTGAAAAAAGTTGTAGAAGGTGCTGGTGGTAAACCAAATGAAAATAAAATAGACCACCATCATGTGCAGAAAGATGGTGCTGACCTTTTAAAATTACGTCATATTATCCAAGTCCAAGAGGATAATATTAGGGAGCTTCAGAGGGAGATTATTGAGTTTAGGAAATTGGTCGATGATAAACGAATATCAGAAACTTCAAATGACATTGGCCCTCCTCCAGCAGCAACCCCAGTAGCAGCAACCTCAGAAGCAGGAACTCCAGCAGCAGCAACCCCATCAGCAGGAACCCCAGCAGAAGTAACCCCAGCAGGAAACCCAGCACCAACCACAGCAACAACTGAGAAGATAAGGCACAAACACCTAGAAGAACTCGAATGAAGAGTGTAGTAAAGAGGAAACTTGTTAAATCCTCTAAATTAGGACCTCCTTTTACGACATATCCTAAGAAAAGGAGAAGGTCTGCAAGGGTTATAAAAAGTCGCAACAATTAATTCCTGTTAATGTATATTGAACAGATATTTTGTGGAACAAATTAAATTGTTATTGCATTTTATTGCTTGAAATTGTTAGTTACATATTTTGTTGAATTTTGTGGAACATGCGACTTCTTTGGCCAAGTGTTAAACTAAAGTATCCCCCCGTTATATAATGGCTGAAAGTTGTGATGCCCAGAGGTGAGGGAATTCAATATAATTTAGTCAGTTGATGCCAATATGGTCCTATTGAATATGATTTTGATTAGTTGCCAAAACTGAGAGGTACTTTCGTTAAAACATGGGTAACCCCATATGTTTAGTAAGTGAATGCCACTATGTTAAAATGCGAAAATGGTCGTACTGTACATAATCGCCACAACGTGAGCTAAGGTATACCCTAGTTAAAACATGGGTAACACCTGATTTTAGTAAGTTTTGAGTTGTTATTTATGTAGAGGTATGTGTCAATTTAGCATATTTTGATACATAAAACAGTCATCGAGGCAAGTTACAGGCTTGTAAGTGAAGGACACAAGAACTTGAAGTGGCAAAATGGTCGTACTGCACTTAATCGCCACAACCTAAACTGAGGTATCCCATCGTGAAAACATGGGTAACCCGTGATTTCAGTACATTGACAACTGTTATTTGTACACAAATGTGTCAATTTAGCATAAATTTGGTACATAAAAGGTTTATGGAAGTAATTCACAGGGTGGTAAGTGAAGGACACTAAAACTTAAAACGCCAAAATGGTCGCACTGCATTTAGTCGCCACAACGTCTACTAAGGTGTCCCTTCGTTAAAGATTTGGTAATCAGTCATTGATGATGACTCCTGTGAGTTTCCTATCGATGTGAGGAGTGACACAAATCCACCAGATTGAGCAGTGTGTACCTATAAAGACCATGTCAGCATAATATAACACGAAATACAACAGCATATTCATGCAGATGTATAAATTTGTATGTAACACAAACCGTTTCTGTTTGGTAGTTCATTGTGGATACAGTTGTTGTGTTTGGTTGAGATAAATTACTCCTTGAACTAGTGTGCTTGGCAGTGACTGCCTTCTTTCGGCTTCGAGGCATCTCACATGCTGACCTCAATATTTTATATGGAGGTCGTCCCTTTCTTGAAACTGGTTCAGGGCTATGAATATTTATGTTGACCCCGTCATTCATGGAATTATTTCTCTGTGGAGTCTTATTTCCCAAATTGGTCCTTGCTGGATAATGAGTTTCAATGTCATGTGTGTCGGCAAAGGATTGTAGATGGACAAATAACAATTTACTTGTTTCCTGATTTTCGCAAGCTACCTGAGCTATTTCTCCAAATGTTTGGCATAAGGTATCATAGCGCTGAATATGTGGTGGTTTGTCTCTGGAGTTAAAAGATGTGACTATGTAATTATGCTTTCTCCTGACATTCTTGCTCCACCTTTGCAATATATACTATGTTGAAATGCTCTTTTGTCTTTCTTGGGCAAGAACAACCAATGCATGTCTACATATTATTCCCCTGAACTCAAACAAGAAACATTGACATTGCACATCCTTGGTTTTTCTGTCATAGAAAACAGTGAATAATCTCTCACGACAATGTTCATTGTGGATGGACTCTTCCATTACTGTGTAGGTACAATTTTCTCCATCACTATGACAATGGTGAATTAGACAATTCATTTTCAATCTAAATTCAGTCTGCACCTAATAGCATGTGTATATTCTTTTTGAAATTGCCTTTCCATCAAAGACTGTGAGCCACAATGAATTACCGTGTTCAATGAGCCAAAGTCAGTCTCCTTCTCCTTTTCCCACTTGTGTTGCAAGGCATTGTCGTATTGTTGAACAAATTGTTGTAGTGTTGTCATGGAATTGATGTAATCGTCGAAGAATGCATTCATGCTCTTACTCCTTTGTGTAGTTGACAATCCTGCCCAAAAATGCCGTTTTAAATATATAGGAACTCATTGATGTCGTTCCTCTAGTCACCATTCCCTCCCATGCCTTGGCCGCAAACCGCTAACCATTGCCAGAAACCACCTCCCTCCTCTCAAAACTCCCTTCTTTTCTTTTCTTTCATTTCCGCCTCAACGACGCCATTAACACTATCATTCACAGACAAGAAACTGAGGAGACCAGTCACCTTCTGCCACCATGTATCGAAGCCGCACTTAACCTTGGTTGCTGCCCACCATCACGCGCCTTCATCCAAACTCACCTGTGACGCCCTCCACCACCACAACTAACATAGAACCCAACGCCACAGTCACCACCAACCACCATTAGTTGTCGTCATCCTCGTGACCATCATCAATGGCACAAAAACAAACCAAGGTACAGAAGAAGATCGCTTACGATGGGAAGTGGTGCTAGCTTCTGGAAGAGTGCAGCCAGATCCTTGTAGTGAACGCCGACAGCGTAGGATCCAACCAGCAGCCAGTAAATGATTGAGGGAAGAATAAGAAAGACAACAACGACTAACTCAACCACCTTCTCTCCCTTTCTTCCCCGTCCTAGCCACCGTCTCTGTACTCCTACCACCTGCGCTTCCAACAAAACCTCCACCGTGGATGAAACTCTTGTGTTTACCTTTACCAACAGCCAACACGATGTGGCTAAGGTGATGAAATCAGCTTACGACGCATGCAATGATGTCATCACCCTTTTAACCCTCATTCATGTAAGAGATCATTGTCCTCCTCATGCTCCTTTTCTACCTTTTCATGCACGACGTCCCTAAGAGGTGTTGGCTCGAGCTCGTCTCCGCAACCGCGCTGGTATCCAACCCAAGCCCCACTTCTTCCAAAAGGCCCAACTCTTAGCCTCAACACTGCGTGGTCACAACTACGTGGCACCAAACTAGCGGCGCCTCCCGACTATATGTGTGTCAACCTCCATATTCACATTTCTGTGCCACAGCATGCGCACCAACCCCCAGCCTTTTCCTTCTTTGCCTCGCGTCACCCTATTCTCTCATCTCCTTATTGCCTCGTTACCATCAGTGCCCCCACCAAAGCCTCCATTAACCACGACAGAATGCACAAGGCCGCCGCCGGCATGGCTGTGGCTGTAACGCAACCTCTCATCCGCTCCAAACAACCACAGCCACCTAGTTTATGCTGCGGTTTTTCACTTATCCCAACCACTTCACCCTCAACTTTTTCCTTGCCTCACAACCCTCCAACATAGCCTCACCACCACCGAGTCCCTCACCGTCGTTGAAACCAAACAGTTGCGTAGCATCAAGCACCCTCATCCCTGCCATCGATGTTGTCGGAGATCATGGTAGCGTCACTGTCACCTTCTACCACTCATCCTAGCCAATTCCACCTTTGAAACCTAGTCACCTATTCCACCAAGCAAGCGCCGCCTTTCATCACTCATGCCTCCTCACCACCTAGCTCTAACCACACACTTCCAAGCACCTTTAGAAACCACCCTCTTCCCGCCACCTTCTTCTTACACCCTCGCTGCCATCACCCTCGTAAATTCGGCGGTTGCCGACAGTCCCATCGTCATCTCTCACACCATGATATCACCCTAGCGCCACCACCTCACACAGTCAACCCATCTCACTTCCTTCTTCGCTTCCGCCGTCAGAACCATGACACAGATCCCCCTTGCTCTTCTACTGTGCCTCCACGTCTTACTATACGCACTCCAAGCAGCCACTCTCGGCCATGATAGTTGTCGCCATAGCCTACGCTGTCGAGCAAGCCACCGCACCAGTGTCGCCAATGCTCGCGCCCCTCAGGCACAAGCCATTCCCCCCTCCAAACCCTCACACCATTGTCATCTGCGCTTAAAGTCTCTTGTTCCGTCGTTACACCACCATTAGCCCCCGAACCTCCCCCATCGTCGTCGACGGGCTGTTGCCGTCACATCTGTGGTCGTCAGCTATCTGCCGCCATTGTGCCTGGCCGCCTAGTGGAGCGACGGCCTCCGTTAAGATCCCCGCCTCCTGCATGGCAGGTCCTCGTGCCTCCACCATTCGAGCCCTAGTGACAAAACCCTAATTGGGTCTTTTGCTCAAAATGGGCAGCTTGCTATCTGCACCCCACATTTTCAAGCCTGCACCTGCCACCCTCTTCAATCCCTAAAATGCCCTTGCCATTAGCTGAGTTGGGCTTTCTTCTTGCATCTCCATTAATTGAAGTCTGCACCCACAATTTCCTAATTTCCAAAACAGCCCCTGACTTATTTTTTTTTTAAAAAAAAAATCTTCCTTTACTAAATAATAATAATGCTTTAAAAGTTTGATATTAGGCTATGTCCTTTAAAAGCTCTTTTTCTCATGTAAAGAAAGACGTTTTGAATAAAACTTTTGATTAATTCCTTAATTGACCGCTCGCGTCATATGGGAATTAACTTGGAAAACTTTAATTTCATTTGGAATATCAAAGGGTCATACGCGTCAAGCGATATCCAAAGTGAAGTTTAATTTTAAAAAAAAATACTAATTTCTCTAAAATTAAAAATATATCAAAAATCTTCAAAACTAAAAATCAACAACCGACAAACAGTTTTCTACCCATAGAACTACGTAACCTTGATTCTCCATCTCCGATGGATATACGTAAGAGCGAGGTTAAACCTTGTCGACCCCCCCCTTTTCAAAATAAAAATTGTTTTGTTTGTTTTTATTTCTATTTTTCGTGAAAGGTAAACATTCTAAAAATTACACTCATTTTATTTTATTCAATTAAAGGTACCGTCTTAGGACGGGCGCCGTGGGGGCCAATACCTTCCCTACGCGTAACCGACTCCCAGACTTGTAATCCGGTTTTCGTAAACTAGACTTATCCTTGTTTTCTTTGGTTTTCCATAGTTTTTTATGAAAACTATGGTGGCGACTCCCTTATTTTGAAAACGTATTAATCATTATTTTTCGGATCGCCGTCTCCATTGTGACCCCGGTTACGACAGTACTATAGTTTCTAATTTTAGACGTGTGTCCTATAGTTTCTAATTTTAGACGTGTGTCCTAGTTGTCTGTTTGGTAATACATTAACTTAGGGACATACTTTTTTGGATACTTTTTTGGAGCATCACCTGTGAAAATGAAATCTTCTCTTCAAATGCAAGTAAGAGGGGCAATGGTGCAACAGGAAAGACAACAAGTTATCCAAAGATAACATTTACAAAGCTACATTTATTGGTTTTGATGATATAATCGAATAGGTTGGAATACCCTTCTCTTATTTTTGGTATTTAATCCTGTATTTTGAAGTGAAATATTTGTAGAGTTGAAATACCCTTATGTGTTTCTATTTAATTTAATTTATATTTTTTTTATAAAAAAAACTCTTATCAAGCAGTGAATGCTGAATACCTCAAACAAGTGAAAGTTCATGTCCAATGAAATATAAATACACAATACAAGCAAATCATCTGTTAGAAATAATTGGGACAAAACGGATTTTGACCTTCTGTTCACAGGATAATCAATTTTTCTTATCATAAATGTTTTGGTGGTTTTATGTGTAAAACATATGATTTCAGGCTGGATATGAACCAAAAAGAGGTGCACTGATCCCTGCACTGACAAATCTCAAGTTATTTGTAACTGCTCGAAAGACTAATCTCATGATTTTATTTCTTTATTCTGCCCTCAGTTGCATTTTCTTTTGCATGAATATACCTATCAATATGCAAGAATGTAAAAGCAAAATTGTTAACATTGTCAGAGTTCTTGAACTTCACACAAGGTCGTACTTCCCCATTAGGTGTTGTGATCATCGTTGAGGTGCGTTCTGTTCATGCCATTATTTCAGTAATTCAGTCTTTAATTCCTTCCATTGGCTGTAAATAATATGAACATGTATATCTTTGGTGAAATGCAGTAATGCAAAGTTAACTGTGTAAGCCATATGCTAAACCATAAAAAGTCATTTGTCATGATCCGTGAGAGGCATTTGTTCTAATGAATTTGAGAAAAATGGATACAAAATTAGATAACTAGATGTACACAGGCATTGTTATAGGCATAATCCCTATTACTGGAAGAACAATACTTCTTGGGATAAAACAATATCAATACTAAACTATTAAACCACTGTTGAACCTTGGGTTTCCATTGATCCAGAGTAGGAAGAGGACAATAAACAAAATCCTCTACTTTCTGCTATTTCCCAAATTTTGATTGAATTATGAACGATGAGATCTCTTATACATAACTAACTTGTTATTAGCTTTAATTGTATTATTACATAAAAAAGATTGGACCAATCCACCAAACTCAAAAACAGTACAATTTGATAGCAGTTCAGAGTTTTCTCGCAAGAACGAGCACGATCGGCGATTGATGTAATAATAATAATCATAATATACACAAAAACGGTAAAACAAAAAAAGAAAAAGAAAAAGGAGAATTCACCGAAAGAGGCAAGTGGATTGCAGAGCGCGTGATCAGCGCTTGGCGGAGTTGTCACCGTAATCGACGATCTCGGAATCGGTGAGGGATCTGGAGTGCTGGACGATGGAGCGACCGATGGAGTTGATCCAGTCCTCCTTCTCCTTCTCGGAATCGGCGATGAAGTACATGGTGTCCGAGCGCGTGGAAAGCTCAAACGCGTTGGGCTTGTTGAGGATGTCTTCGGCGCCTTTAACGGTGAGGCACGTGGCGACGGGGACGACGCCGCGAGGCTGAGAGGCGCGTGTGACGGCGGAGTCCTTGAACCAGAAGAGTTTGCCCTGCTTAAGGACGAACCAACGGCGGCGCCAGGTCTTGATGTACTCGCCCTGCTTGGTGAGCCAGCCGGTGCGCTCGGGGTTAGACCAGAACTCGACTCCGTCGTAGTCGGTGGGATTCTCCGACATGCCGGTCGCCGCGCGCCACAGGCTCCACATCGGAGCTCGACGATGAAAACTGGTTGAATGATTCGGTGGACAGTGTTAGTCTAAAATTAAATAAAAATAATGAAAACATTAAAATAAAAATATTGATAATTTTAAAAATAAAATATTATATATATGTATTGTAAAGATAATTTTTTCTTTAATTTTTTTTGTGATATTTTTAATTAGATAATTATATTCTTTAATAAATAAAAAAACTTTTTATTTGCTAAAATAATATACATTTGTTTAAAACTAATTAAATAACCTGTTTTAGTTAAAATAACTACTACCTGTATTTTCATAGAATAATTTTCACAAATTATATTTTTTTTTTATTACAATAAAAATGATAATATACAAATGGCGAAGTATGTGTGTCCTCAAGTATATAAATAAACTCATAAATATAAATATATAATATTTGATATCTATCTATATATCTATATATCTATATATATATATATATATATATATTTAAATATGTACGTTCAAACATTAATATTATAAATATTAATTTAATATAAAATCAATATTACTTTAACATAATTATATTTATATAATATAAAAATATTAACATCTTTTAAAAGTAAAGATGAAACTAAATGAGTACATCTTGAAATCTATATTTATAGACTTTTGAATCCAAATTAATACCCATGTCCAAATTATTAATATGTATTGGATTTAAAATGTTGAGTCTTGTTATTTCTTTCAAATAGATTTGTATAATAAATTGAGACTTGTTATTTTCTTTTTTTTTTTTTACGATTATCAAAGGTCTATATTTTTTAAGAATATTATCTTTGAAATTGTAAAAGATTTTTAACATTTAACTTCTTTTTTTAATCATTTATAAACAAATGTCATCTTATTGTTTTGAAAGATTAGATCTTTAAGAATTAAAAGGATGATGTGAAACATTTTTAAAGTGAATAAAAAGATTTATCATCATAGTTTTTAAGGAAAAATATGAAAAAAAATGTATATTTAAAAATTTGAATTCAGGAATACATTACGTGTAGAAAAAAATATTAACACTTTACCGTCTTTATCATAAAAGGCGATTATTTTTAATTAAATGTATAAAATTAACGTCATTTTTATTATTTATTTTCTTTCAAAAATTTAAAAAGATGTATGTAAAATTTATTTTAGTTACTTATTTTTTTAACAAAGAAATATTTATGAAATTGTTTATTTAGATTCAACAAGGATTTACATCACTATTAGGTAGTTCCAAAAAAATCTTTATACACCTCATGTTTTCTTCCTACACCCCATACTTCTCAAAATACCTAAAATATTCTTCTAAAATTTTCACTTCCAATATGTAGAATTTAGAGAATTTTGAATTATATAATCTAGAAGTTAAATTTGTAATAATTGTATTTTAATTATATAATCCAAAATATAAATTAATCAATATTTTGAGTTGAATAATCCGAAATACAAATAGTTAGACATTTAACCTTTTTTTAATGAGTTATAGCATCCTTAAGACCAGGGGTGGCTCAAGGCCCAAGCAAGTAAAGCAACCGCTTTAGGCCTCAAGATCTCAAAGGCCTCAAAAAAATTTAATATGCTTTAGGCCTCAAGGCCACAAAACAATTTAATATGCTTTAGACCTCAAGGTCTAAAAAAATTTAATACTCATATATTATTATAAACTAAAAAATATTTAATTTTAAAATTATTCTAACAAAATTTTAATTAAAAATTTAAATATTTTAACTTACTTTAAATTTACATTGGTGCTATAAATATTATTTAATGACTTTAAATTTATATTGGTACTATAAATACTATTTAATAAATAATATTCTTGAAACTTTCTTCTAATAAATTAATAATATTTAAAAAAAATTTAAACAGTTAAGAAATCTTTCCTATCAAAACTTTCTAATTTATCTCTTTCCTATATTCCAACATATTGATATCATCTCTTTATGTCTTATCATTGCCTGACTCTTCTACTTCTCTTCTTCTTTCTTTCTTTCTTTACTTATCTCCTTTATTCTTTTGTCTCTTTGTTCCTTCCACAATATTATTTCAATTTATTTTCAATTTTAAATTTCTTTCATTTCATGTTTAGTCATTCTATAGTGTGCATTTATGTGTGTGTTTACTTAGAGATTATGAGCAGTAGCTTGATTGAGGAAGAATTTGTGTTCGCTTTAACTCCTTTTGAGTGATCAATATTCGGTAAAAATAATGAGATTGATCAATTGATCCTAATTTTTTTTCGTATATGAGATTGATCAATTGATCCAATTTTTTTTATTCGTTATTGTTTAATTAATCTTAAAATAATTTGTACATGTTTAAGGAAGAGAATTTAGAAGTTACAAATTATATTTCAAGACATACCAACGGACAGGATCGAAAGATAATAGAAGTTACAAATTATATTTAAAGACATACCAAATGATAGGATGAAATTATATTTAAAGACATATCAACGGACAGGATCGAAAGATAATAGAAGTTACAAATTATATTTAAAGACATACCAAATGACAGGATGGAATCATAATAGGAGACTTGAGACTCTACCATCAAGTTTATTGTCTTGACAATCAGGTTTTATCCTTTTAATTTTAACTTATAAGTTATATTCAGTGTGATATATATTATAATTTTTAATTTTATATAAAAATATATAAATATGGAAACTAGA
>Ga0209489_109883_pt1 | contig 11373 bp, 6 predicted proteins | sample SiratrowhiteBW_FD_187527 | JGI IMG/M metagenome (GOLD analysis project Ga0209489, IMG submission 187527) | Root nodule microbial communities of legume samples collected from California, USA - Siratro white BW (SPAdes) (version 2) | ecosystem: Host-associated > Plants > Roots > Nodule | place: USA...
AAGAAAAAAGCGGAAGTACTTTGAGAATTTTTATAAAATTACAACAATGGTTATTTTTATAAAAGAAAAAAAAAAGAGCATAAGTAGTTTTAAAAAAGAAAAAAATATAAATAAGTTTCATAATTTTTATAAAAAAAAAAAAGTTCTAAGTAAGTACTTTTAAGAACGAAAAAAATGTAAATAAATTTTAAAAACTAATCAATTCAAATAATTTAAATTTTCTCTATATATAAATCATTTAAATTAAAACGGGTAACTTTTCTTCATATTCTTCCATTCAAATTAATTTCATATTTATTTTAATTACTTAAATGACAATTAATTAATTTTAATCACTACATTTTCATTTTCATCAAAATTTCCAAAACTGTTTTATCACTATGCATTAATTCTAATTTAATTTTATATGCACAACCCAATAGAACATTGAAAAATAGGAGATGAAAGGTGGGAGAATTAATTACTCTAAACTCTTGCAGTAGCCTACCGATCTCAATTAATCAATTAATTAGTTAATTAAAATCGTACATTTATTCCACAATTTTATTATTTTAACTGAATTGTGTTATCTTCTCACGATTTCATATATCTTAAATTAAATCGTGCAATAATAAAACAATTTATTCACAATGATACCGTGCAATCTCTGCATGATTTACCTATATCCCGAAATAAAATAAAAAATACACCATTTTGAAAATTTCAAAAAAAAAAATTACACTACTTTGAGAAATTTGTCAATGATATTACTATTTTTATTTTATTATTTAAATATATGTTTAATGTCACCTTTTGTGGCTATTATATCTTCTTTGGAAACTAAATGTGACCTTCAACCTCCTCCCATAAACACTACCATGCATACGTCTCCACCTTCCCGCTTCCGCCATTGGTTATACCTCAAGCGCCGAACCCAAACCAACATCAATCTTTCCATCCTTCACTCACTCCACCACTGCAATATTATTTTCTCAAAATAATATTCTCCAAACGTGTAAAGCTATAGATTTGCAAGTTGTGAAGATTTTCAATATTTGACTTTTGTCTCTTGCATTATTTGGAGAAACTGGCTATAAAGGAACGGTTGCATCTTGATCATCTCTAAACTTAAATTTAGAATTAATCTTGAAAATATTTAGAAAGAAGATCAGAGTTTTATAACTCATTCAGTAGATAATGACAGGTGTCACAATCAATGATGACCATTTTGAAGTTAAGACAGGATTAGACTCTTATGATTTTTTTATGCTTTCCTTTGATATTTGAGAATTCAGGTTTTTTCGGAGTTTAAAAAATATCAGAAACTTGAATACAAGATGACTAAGGAAACATTTCAAGCACAAAAAACATATAAGCTGTGTTGTTGATATAGCTTTTAAAGATAGAGTTTTTTGTGTTTAAAATATTTCTTCAACCTTCTTGTATTCAAGCTCCTGAGACTTTCTAAACTTAATCGACCTCAGTTTCAAATATTGAAGACAGCATAAGATTTCTTCAACCTATCTTAACGACTATCATCAATTCTGACATTCATCCTACTATTATCATTATCTTCGTAATGAGCTATAAGACAATGTGAAACACAGCCACTTAATACTAAAATAAATTATTATATTATATAATATTTGATGTCTATTTTTTCAAAAAAATATTATATAATAATAATAATTTATTTCAATATCAAACCACTGTTTTACTGTATCCAATATCAAAGTATGAGTATTCTAATAATATTCTAATATATTATAGTGTTGATATTGACACTGCAGATAGCAAAACACAGTCATTAGATACTAAAATAAATAATTATTTTATTATATAATATTTTATTAAAAAAATAAGTATCAAATGATATAATTTATTAAATAAAATATATTATAAGAGTCTTAAGATATTAATTTCTGGAATTCATCCTTTTTAATTACTATATATGAATATGTGAAATTTTGTTTTTTATAAATTGTATAATTTGTTAAAAATAATAATCTTTTATTACATTATTTATCATATTAACGATAAGGTTTGTAATAACAAAACAAATAGAAAGAGACAAATAAGTATGATAAAAAAAGGTCAAAATTTAATAATAAACCGATATTACTTTTAATCATTCAAATAATTTTAAAGTTTCATCGTGGTTTCATTTTGAAATTATATCTTTTATTTTTTGTTTTAATGTTTCACCACAAGCAACAAACTAATAAAAAAAATACAAATGAAATATCATTAACTTAACACACTTGAAATAAAAAAAATACACTACAAATTTAATAAAAAAAGTACAAAAAAATCATAAACTCTATATAATAACAAATTGTTTGATTGGTTTTCAATGTACTCTAAAGTAATTTTATGTAATTTTATTCGCTGTCTTGTCGAATAATTGTCATCATTTAAAATAATGAATTTAGTTAATCCACAATAATGAATTCCTTGAAAAAAGGATAAATGTTAAAAAATAATTTTGAATAAATAACGAAAATACCATTAGTGTTGTTATTTCCTCCATAATGGTATTTCTCGCGTAGTGATGTTTCTCGTACATGTCTACAAAATATATATGATTTAGAAGATGAAATAATTAAAAATATCATTTGTGAATAAAATCTGAAATTTCTTATTGCATAGAATAGTATATTTTCTTCTGCAATGGCTTATAAATAATAAATTTATAAGATAAAATAGCTATTTTAACTTTTTTTTTTATTGAAGTGTTTTGCTAATGTTTTATATGGAAGGAAGTTGTTATTGAAAAGATGTCTAAGAGATTATAAGATATAAAATGATTTTCTATATCTAAAAATAAATAAGAAAGAACAGTAGCTTTTTAAAGAAATCAAAATACAACTAATATAGACAATATCGTGAAGTTGCAGAAGATTTCAATCCTTTAACATTAAGAATGTGAAGAAGGGTTACTTACGCAATAGATTTGCATTTGCAGCCACGCACACAGCAAATAAAAAAAAGAGCAAATAAGAAATATGAAAGAGAAAGAAATGACATTAAAGGAGGCGCCGCGCAGAAGTATGAAGTGTTAGGCGTTAGGGTTAGCTTATATAGAGAAATATGGAACCACATCATCCGAGATTTATGTGATTAAAAATTTTATTATTAATTAATTATTTTTACAAAAGAAAGAATAGATAAAAGTCAGTCTTTAAACTAAACAAATAAATTATGAAATAATATTTTCTAAAATATGCATTAGGTTAACATCTTTCTTAAAAATTAGTATAAAATATGAAATGATTGAAATAATTAAAATAATTAAACATCTTTCTTAATATGCATTAATCATGAGACATTAATAATGATAAGAACATTTAATTTAATTATTTAATTATTAAGAACATGAATAATGATAAAAACTTGTAATATTTAATTATTAAAATTATTAAATTAATAATCTAAACTTTAACAACTTTTGTTGCTGTTATATCTTTTTTAGAAACTAATTATTGGTTTTAAAAAACATGGAATACAAGAGTTTATCATAAAAAATTATATATCAATATTATAGGATTATATATATTCAATAGAGATAAAACTATTATATTTACCCATCACTAAATACTTTAATATTAATAAATAATATTATTATATTGTTTTACTGGTTAGTGTAAATTAAAGATTTGATTACTAATAAATTAATTATAGAAAATACGATAGTATATTAAATTAAATACTTAAAACTTCAAAAAATTGAGAACACTGATAATATATTTGTTTAATTTTATATATTATGATTAACTACATTTGTTTTGTGAATCATAGTAATTAAATTTTGAACACTAAAATATATATAAAGAAATTAGTGGTGATTTGAATATTTAATTAGTAAACACACTATACTAAAATATTACCTGATTTATAAAGTCTTTTAAGTAAAAACATTGTAAAAATTGATAAATATGAAAGAACTGAAGTTGTCTTTTGCAAATACAAGTAATTGGAGCCAAAGTTGTACTCGTTTGCTGAAAGGTGAACTTGTTGCGTCATTCCAAGCCTATTCAGACTATATAAAAGTTGAAACACCTTGAAGTCTCTATTTTAATTTAATTTAATTTTTGAAATCTCTATTTTAATTTAATTTAATTTATTTTTAACTGTTAAAAGAATATAAATATAGGTCATAAAATTCAAGTTAATTCAAATAAATCATATCAAATTATATATTAATTTAGCTCTTTTAGTTTAATTGTAAAGTAATACAGACAATAATTATATCTTTAATTACGTTATTGTGATAAATACTTTAAAAATTTTCAATTCAATAAATTAGTTGTGAAAATTTTGCTTAATTTTTAAAAAAATTATTCATTTGTTTTGAAATTGGAGAAATAATATTTGAATGTTAAGAGAGAAAAAATAGAAAATGAATGAAATAACTTAATAATTTTTTTATCAAAGGTTTTTCTTTATGCAGTATCACTAGAAAAAAATAACTTAATATTGATTATGAATAAACTTTACAATTTTAATATATATTTTTCTCTCTCGTTTATTTTTTCCATCTTTTAGCTCAAAAGATGAGATGTTATAAAAAACAATTACCTCTGTCTTTTAATTTACATATTGTATTTTCTATGGAACCGATGTTACGAAAGGTAATTTCGTGTACCAACGCATAGACAACACCTACGACTAGTATAGTGTCTCTTGTCTGGCTGACATTGGACAACCTATAGTCTAAAAAGGTTACGTTTTAAATCAAAATTCAACTCAAAATTATTTTCAATATTTCACTAATTTAACTTTTATTTATTTTTAATTTATTTGGACTCCGTTCATAATTTGTGAGGTATTTGTTGTTGGTCTTGCAATAGTGTCCTTGATTTGATTTGTTTTGTAATTGTTGAATTTTACCAAGATGATAGCATGAAGCGACAATTTTGATTTTGCCAACCCATTCTAATTAACCTATTAAATCTCGATCAAATTGATCACAAAAAATACATGAAAGGCAATAGCAATGTGGAACGATGGACAAAACTAACTCATTAAAGAATTAAATTTACTGGTAGTGACCGTTCGTGTGACACAACAACATACATGCAGTGGTTCATTACCTACTGCTACATTACACCTTTCAAAAACTGATTGATGGTGATGTAAGTTTACAAACGTACAGTTTTCGTCATGTATTTTTACTTCACTAAAATTTTCCATTTCATCCTTATAATACAACAAGGCAGTAGAGATTGAGCCTCACTGTTAAAGTCAAGATTGGGTCTTGTTGTCACACTTGATAGTTTCATGACTAGTTATTTGGTCAATTCAATCACTCGCTTCTTCAACTAACAAAGCACATTCAAAGGATCATCAAACCCATATGTCCTTCCATCCCTTTTGAACTAGGTTCTATCTATATATAAATGAGATGGTAAACCACGACCAACTATATTATTTCGGTTATTTTTTTGTATTTCTTTCTAATTAGAAGTGAATGCGTTTACATATGGCAAACATGCAGAGTTAAGATTCAAATTCATCGTCCACTTCTAAGATTTTATAGATAAATGCCAAATTGATTGTCAGATTCAGCAGAGCCTGCATGGAAGAAATTGTTACACTCTTTTTAAGGTCATGCTCCTCTTGGCACTCTTTTAAGAGGGTTGGTGCCACCAAAAACGGCATGCATTTTTCCTATACTATTTAGTGTCTTTGCTCATTTCTTATGCATTGAAATAAGTTACACACATGCGTGTATTGTCTCTTTCAGACTCCAATTTGGCATTTACTAAAAAACATTAAAATTACTACTTTTCCAGCAAAGCATTTTTTAAAACAATTTTAATCTAATTATATCTTGGTAACTCCACATATGAAGAATGTAATGTTGTGGCCAAGCAAATGTTTTGCAGTAAACTCCAACAACTACTGTTTTGTGTTTGTAACCTAATTCAGCATTTAAATGCTACATTAATACGTTGGCACACATTTCAACTGTTTTGTATTTGTAATCTAATTCAGCATCTCAAAGCCCATTAATAAGTTGGCACACATGTGTTTGTAACTTAATTCAGCATCTCAATGCTATATTAATACGTTGGCACACATTTCAACTGTTTTTTGTTGGTAACCTAATTCAGCATCTTAATGCTATATTAATACGTTGGCACACATTTTAACTGTTTTGTATTTGTAACCTAATTCAACATCTCAAGGCACATTAATACGTTGGCACACATTTCAACTGTTTTGTGTTGGTAACCTAATTCAGCATCTTAATGCTATATTAATACGTTGGCACACATTTTAACTGTTTTGTATTTGTAACCTAATTCAACATCTCAAGGCACATTAATACGTTGGCACACATTTCAACTGTTTTGTGTTGGTAACCTAATTCAGCATCTTAATGCTATATTAATATGTTGGCACACATTTTAACTGTTTTGTATTTGTAACCTAATTCAACATCTCAAGGCACATTAATACGTTGGCACACATTTCAACTGTTTTGTGTTGGTAACCTAATTCAGCATCTTAATGCTATATTAATATGTTGGCACACATTTTAATTGTTTTGTATTTGTAACCTAATTCAGCATCTCAAGGCACATTAATACGTTGGCACACATTTCAACTGTTTTGTGTTGGTAACCTAATTCAGCATCTTAATGTTATATTAATACGTTGGCACACATTTTAACTGTTTTGTATTTGTAACCTAATTCAGCATCTCAAGGCACATTAATACGTTGGCACACATTTCAACTGTTTTGTTTTGTGTTGGTAACCTAATTCAGCATCTCAATGCTATATTAATACGTTGGCACACATTTCAACTATTTTGTATTTGTAACCTAATTCAGCATCTCAAGGCACATTAATATGTTGGCACACATTTTAACTGTTTTGTGTTTGTAACCTAATTCAGCGTCTCTCAATGCTATACATTAATACGTTGACATACAATTTAACTGTTTTGTGTTGATAATCTAATTCAGCATCTCAATGCTATATTAATACGCTGACACATATTTCAACATTTTATTTGCATGCAGAGCTAAGAAACAGGCCTGCATAGTTGACTATGACAATCAAATATTTGGCATTTATGTATAAGACCTTCTAAGTTCCGATGCATTCCGATGCATGCCTGCCATTTGTATACACATTCAACGTTGTACCAATCAAACTCACATCTTATTTATTTTCACAAATCTTTCCTTTAATATATAATATATAATGCACCTACTTTTGTATCTGTCTTTCTTGCCAGCTAATTCAATGGCTACATGTAAAAGGCTTTCTTATATTAGATCAGATGAAAGGCATGCATTGATATTTAACCTGATTAATTTTCCTATATTATTTAATGTGTTTGCTCATTTCATATGCATTGAAATGAAATAAGTTACACGCGTATTGTCTCTTTCACAGTCTACTTTGGTATTTATTAGAAGTCTGGAAACTACATTTATTGCCAATACGCTAAGATCGTCTGCCAAACATTAAAATTACCACTTTTCCAGCAAAGATCTTTTTAAACAATTTTAATCTAATTATATCTTTGTGACTCCACATATGAAGAAAACCAGAAATCTAATGTTGTGCCCTCCAGAACACAGATAAAGCAAATGTGTTGCAGTAAACAGCAGTGCCTATTGTTTTGCAGTAGTTTCTTGTATGGGTTCATGTTAATCTGTTAACGTTTTAAACCATTGGATAAATAGCACACATTTCAATGTTTTCTTATAAGATAAATTATCGGTGAATTTTGTTTGCAGAGCTAAGCAATGTATAAGACCTTCCAAGTTCCAATCCATGTCTGTCATTTGTACCCACATTTAACGTTGTACCAATCAAACTTAAAGAATTGTGCATAATTATATGTTGTATTTATTTAAATAATAAATAACTCATTATATACTTTAAATAACTAAACATAAATTGATTTTCATATTGTTTAAATCACTGCTTAGACTCTTTTATTTCTTTGAAGATATATAAAAAGTGACAATGCTTTGACAAACATATAAAATTAAGATAAGTGTTAAATGGACAAAAATCTAAAGATCAAATTTAAAGAAACTTAGTACACAGTATATTTAATTATAGAGAAAATAAATTATTTAGAATTTGAAAATAAAAGCAATCTTTTTAATATATCATTCACGAAGTTGATAAAAATAAAATTGATCAGTTTAAGCTAAAGGATAGAGATTATTTTTGTTATAACATTCCAAGTTGAAAACGATATATTGGGATATCCTACCCATTTTACAGTCAAATACAATTGTTTGAAACCCCTTATGAGTTATATAATGTTATAATCTCATTCAATAAAAAGAAAACCTAACAAAGATAATTCTCAGCAATATTCAGTCTCGTACTTTTAGAAAGATAAATAGGGACGACCTTCTTGCTACATCTGAAAACATATATATATATATATATATATATATATATAATAAGAATTTTTGTCCCATTTTTCTTATTTTCTGTTGTACCTTGTTTACACAGTCTTGGTGTAGATAATTTTTTATCTTTTGAGTCTTCCATATTATTTATAGGCCTTATTTGTTGTTACAAAGAAAGACATACACAACAAACTTAAGACTATACTGCTTTCGTTATGGGACTCAAACAAAGAGTAAAGAGAATACATCAAAGATCCTAAACCATCTTTATTATTTTATCTTACGAGATATAAAAAAGAATGTGAACATACTAAATGATTGATGATTGGGAATTCGTTTCATGTTGATGATTGGGAATTCGTTTCATGTCAAGATATGTTCACTAAATGTGCTCCAAATGCTTTTAATAAGCCAAGAAGATTCTTGAATATTAGTATAGAATATTAGTATTTTTAGAATGGTTGGATAAGTGGCTTCATAGTAAACAATATGTTATGGATAGGTCAGTGTCAGACCATTGTGCATTAATACTTAAACACGACTCAACTAATTGGAGACCTACATCATTTAGAAACATAGATGTTTAAAAAAATTATCTTGATTTTTGGAAACTGTAAAGAATGTGTGGGCTAATTATAATCTGGATGGCAATGAAATATGAGTGGTGAAGGAGAAATTTAAAAATTTAAAGAATGATTTGAGAGTTTGAAATAAGGAAGTGTTTTGGAGATATTAATAGAAGTAAATATTAGGTAATATTAAATATTAGGAACCTTGATATAATTCATTAAGATTGTGGCCTAGGTCAATAAGAAATAGTTGAGAGGAAGGGCTTGTTGGCTAAACTTAGGTAGATTTATTATGAGCTGTGAGCAGGAGGTTAGGTTCTAACAGAAGGCTGGAACAAAATGGTTGGAGGCAAGTGATTTCAATACAAGATATTTTCACACTATGTTGAAGCAAAGGAAAATGAAGAATACAATTAAAGGCATATATATTGATAATGAATGGTGCGAGGAACCTAAATGTAGGGTTAGTGAGAAAATAAAAAAGTATTTTTAGCATAGTTTTGTAAAAATCAACACCATACTGTTAGACTAGACAACATTGGTTTCTCAAATATTAATGAGGAGGAATAGAGGTAGTAGATGTCTAGGACCGAATGATTTTAACTTTAATCTTATCTCAAAGATTAATAATCCTTAATATTTGTACTTTAATATTTGTACTTAAAGCTTGCAACAAAAATATTCATGGTCACAAGGTATTAATGCATCCTTCACACTCTTATCTCAAAGGTTGATAAATCCTTAAGGTTTTGATGAGTATACACCCATCTCACTAATGTGATGCCTATACAAAATTATATCTAAGGTCCTAGCTAAGAGATTGAAATTGGTTCTACACAAGGTTATAAGTGACAAACAATCAACTTTCTTAAAAAATAGAGGGTTATTGGATTTGGTAGTGGTAGCAAATGGAATGATGGACGACTATGAAAAGAAAAAAAAGGATTGTGTGATCATTAAAGTTGATTTCGATGAGTAGATACCGAAATTAAGTTTTAGCAATAAGTGGATCAAATAAGTCCTGGACTCTCTTAGGTCTACAATATCTATTTTAGTAAATGGTAGTATCACATCTAAATTTGTTCTTAGAAAGAGACTTAGACAAGGCGATTCACTTGTCTTCTAAAGTTACTTTCAACTTGCATCTAGATTTAAAGTTAACTATAAAAAAGCAAAACATTAGAGATCTAATATTGTTAATTATAAACAATCCATATATCAAAGAATACATTTAGCTTTGTAGACAAGGCAGTTTTCTAGCAAACAAGAGCAGTATCACTTTCTCTAAGACTCGTATTCATCTTCTGTGATTGAAAATGTGAATTTCATTCATACTTTTACTAAAGTGAAGGTATTAGACAGCAAACAACTTGCAACTGCTTCTTCTATTGACTCTCTAACCTAAAAAACACAAATGTATTTTTACTTAAAGACTTTATAAATAATGTAATATTTTAGTATAGTGTGTTTACTAATTAAATATTCAAATCAACAATAATTTTTTACTATCTAAAAAATTAAATAAAATTTTATATTTTAGTATTCAAAATTCAATTACTATGATTCACAAACAAAGATAGTTTGTTTAATATATAAAACTAAACATATATATTATCAGTGTTCTCAATTGTTTAAGGTTTTAGTTATTTAATTTAATATACTATTGTATTTATCATAATTAATCACAATGAAGTTATTACTAATGAAATCTTTAATTTACACTACCCAGTAAAATAGTATAATAATATTATTCATTAATATGTATTGTTTTTAATGATGAGTAAATATAATAGTTTTATCCCTGTTGAATATAAATAATCATACAATGTTGATCTATATTTGTTTTGATAAAAAGAATTATGATAAACTCTTCTACTACATAATTTTTAAAACCAATCATTTATTTTTTTTTTAAAATATCATAAGCTAAAATTTATTTTACAGTAGTGGTTAAAATTTAGATTATTAATTTATTAATTTTAATAACTAAATATTACAATTTATAAAGTTATTTTAATTAAATTTACTGTTCTTATCATTATTCATGTCTTACCATTATACTTGAATATATCAATAATATTAAGTTTAATATCAAACTTTTAATTGACTAATGTGATAATTTTTAATTAAATAAAATTTATTTTATATGCTATTTTTCAAAAGGCTATTAAATAATATATATCTACATTTTAAATAAAAATATTATTTCATAATTTATACTACTTTTTTAGAAAGTGTTATTATATAAATGTATATTTTAAAAATTATTATTTCATAATTTATTGTTTCTTTTAAAATTTGGTTTACACCTATTCTTTAATAAAAAATAATAATTAATGATAAATTCTTTCAGTTACATAATTCACACAGTGAGTCCCTAAAATTTATATATATATATATATATATATATATATATATATATATATATATAT
>Ga0209489_109886_pt1 | contig 11357 bp, 11 predicted proteins | sample SiratrowhiteBW_FD_187527 | JGI IMG/M metagenome (GOLD analysis project Ga0209489, IMG submission 187527) | Root nodule microbial communities of legume samples collected from California, USA - Siratro white BW (SPAdes) (version 2) | ecosystem: Host-associated > Plants > Roots > Nodule | place...
AATATTTGTTATATTATTATTATTATTATTATTATTATTATTATAATAGTTAATAATAATATTATCAATAATGTTATTATTATTAATGTCATTAATATTCTTGATTCTAATATTATTATTATTAATGTTATATTTATTACCCGTATTAATATTATTAATAATATTAGTATTTTAAATTTTATTAATTTATTATTATTGTTATGAATCTTATTAATATTATTTTTATCAATATTATTAATATTATTATTGGTATTATTTATATTATTGTTAATATTATTATTATCTTTTTTAATAAAAATCATAATAATAAGAATAATAAAAGTATTATTAATGATAATAATAATAATAATATTATTATTATTAATAATAATATTAACAATTATAATAATAAATATAATCATAATAAGAATAATAATAATCACAATATTATCATATTATTTGTCTGGCACAGTGGTAAAAGGTTCCTTTCAACCTTCAAAGTTAGTGGAAAATTTACTTACGCCCTCATAACCTACGGATTTTAACAGTAGGTAAATCCAGTTTTTTTTATAATGTAATACTTCGTAAAAAGATTTGCCATTTTAAAATTTTTTATATGACTAAAACCTACAATTATTTTAGAATGAAGGTAGGTAATTAAATAATTATTCTTATATATATATATATATTATATTAATATCATATAAGAAATATGAAGTCACTTTTAAAGTAATTACATTAGATTTCCTTAATCTTAATGTATATATATTGAAAATTTAAATTCATGAGAGAAAGTGGGGTATTATGAAAGGAAAACGTGTGTGATTTCGATGATGTGGACAGGTGGCACCCTAAACATAGGACACCGTTGAATACGGGTAACCAAGCTTCCGGTCAATGCAAGACATCGATTAGAACTTTATCTAATGAAACTCACTTTAGGTTAATATATATATATATATATATATATATATATATATATATATATATATATATATATATATATATATATATATGAATAAAATTTTAAATTTAGCGATCAGCTAAAAAAGTAAAACAGTATTATGTTAGTAAAAATTGCACTACTATAATTTCATCTTTTAGTCTCCTTCCATTTATTTACTGCTTAAATATGTTTACAACATGCATAAAATGTAAGTTTAGGCATTCACATTAAATTATAGCTATTAAATATGGTATTTAAATTAATTTATGATATGCTTATTGAAAATTGTCAAGTTCAAAATTATAGTTATAAATTGATTTAAATCTTCAAATTTGATAAAACGGTTGAAACTAATTAGATTTTACAAAGGGATTTTAACCCATTTTTTTAATTATGTTAATGAGAAGTACGAGTCCAAAAGTTCTATATATATTCTACAATATAATTGATTTTGTTGAAACAAATTAATATAAATTTGTATATATTATGATTAGTGCAACACTGCATTTAAATGTTTCAAATCTAGTATCATTCCAACCATCAATTTATTAGTACTTTAGTACCCAGTTCTTCGTAATTAAGTGACTGCTTTGGTTTTCTTATAAGAAATAATAGATAATAAATTTTATATTATAATTTATTTCTTTTAAAAAAAAACTAGTGGTATTAGAATAAAAAGTAAATAGTTCCAATCAATCTTACTATATCGGATTTTGTAAAAACTAAACGAGTCCTTTCTAAATCAAATATGAAATTATTGATACGGAGTTAATTTTAGTTTAAATATTAAATTTGTATGACACGATGTTCGCAAATATATATATATATATATATATATATATATATATATTGTAACTATTAACATTAAATAAAACTCTGCCGCCGCCTCTTCTTACTAGCCGCCACGGTATTATTAGTTTATTGGTTATTGATTTGTTCCTTTACACTTCTACATTTAAGGGCCAGATTCAGTGTTAGTTTATTTTTCAAATCATATTTAATTAATTAGATTTAAATATGATTATAGTGATTTATTTTAAAATTAAAATTTGATACTTTTAATTTGTAATTTGAAAAAAACAATATTCTACTAATCTGTAATTTTTTTTTACGTAAATAGCATAAAAGGAATATTTTAAAAGTTTTGTATGATGAGAAAAAAAATCAGATATTTAGTAGTTTAATAACTTGTAATTTATATTGATACAATTGAAGTCTTTTGGATAAATAATTACTTCAGCTTTTGAATGAGTAAATTAGTGATAAAAATTCTTATTTATTTGAAAAATGTGTAAAAGTTATTTTTTATTTTTAAATTTGACTTGGATTTATGGAATATAAGATTTTTATAATTATATCATACATTGGTTTGATCTCTTTGTATGTATTTGTTTCGGTTTTTTTAGCATTATCGTTCGTTATAGACCAACGGAGTTAAGATACTAAAGTTCCATAATACCTAAAGAAAATAACTCTTTTCATAAAAAAACAAATTTAACACTAAATTGTATTTTATAAAAACAATTTTCACACTAATTAAATTATAAAGTCTAGGAACTTATTTATTATTAAATTATATAACAATATAACTATCATATTTAAACAAATTTGTGTTCTTTCAAAAACTAAATTATTATTAATTTACATATTTAGAGAATAAAATAATTATTTATCCAAATGTTTAACGATATTAGTGACGATTAATTTAAGGAAATTGAAAAGAGTAATTTTAAAATTTCAGAATAAAACAATTTTATTTTAAATTGAAGAACTAATAATTAATGTATATAAATTTTAATTATAATATAATTAATTTTCAGGTCTTACATCTTTGATTTAATTTTTGAATAAAATCTTATATGGCGTAGTTATATGTTAATTTCGACTAAAATTCTCACACTGAAAAAGATTTCATGTGATATGTGAAATTTATGTTATTCGTAAACTATAGTTAATCCTTGTCAGAGTTAATAGCTCAACCCTTATCCAAAAATGCTATTTTAATCTAGTTTCAAATTTTCACGTCACAACGTTTGAAATAAAGTACCATGTCCATATAATGTGGTCAAAATCTGACCCCGAAATGTTCAATGAGTGCCGAGCTTGCACTTGTTCTATGAAGGTTCACGAAAGCAAACAATTCTATTTTTAATTATTTTCTGGTTGAACCTAAAGTTGACGACTCTGCCTCTTGAACTAACCATGGCATTGCTGTGGCATTTTCTTCTTGGTTAGACCAGATAATCACTTTCAGTTTTTGAGACTTTTCCTTCACACCCTTTTGCTTCTTCTTGATCTTTTCCTTCATGAGTTTTGCTGGTTTGGTCTAACAACAACATACGTTTCATCATGGGAAATACTTGTGCGAAAGGAAAACCGATTGTTCATGTATCTTCCTCCAATTTTTCTGGTTAGTTTCTCTTCATTGCGATCATCTTTATGGGGTGGTGGCTTTACTTTCTTCTTTGGTGTTTTGATGCCACTATATGTGTTTGTTTCCTTTTGTTTGTGCACTAATCACAGAAAGAGTTTTAAGTTTGACTTTTTGTTTGTCATGATAAATGTTTTCACTTTTCCTATGTGGTTTCTGAAGGTTAAAACTGTGGTCCATATGATGTAAAACTTCAAGATTATATAGGCTGTTCTATTTATTAGTTGTTGTCTAATCCCTTAACCTGAAGAAGATGAAGATTCTGAAGCTGCTTTGCATTTAGTTGTACAGAATGTTGTACAACTTTGCAGTTTTGGAGATGGTTTACCTGAAATCATGGTTCTATTTATTTTCTTGTCAAGAATAAGGCATCAATGACCGATTGGTCATTACATGTTTTGACGAAGGAAAGGAAATTTATACTTCAGCTAACTTTGTGTAGCCATGTGTGTCAAATTTTTTTCTGTGATATTGCAAAAGCTTGTACTTTGTCGTGTATGTTTAGTACTAATTATAAGCACTGACGTTTGCCCCAGAGCTTCTAATCCAAGATACCTGCCCAAAACTTCTTTGCTGATTTTAGAATTGGAAATTTCCTTGACAATTATGTCACAATATATTGGAAAATTAATCTTATTGCTACTTTTAATTTGCTTCTTATTACAGGAAGTAAGAGGCCTGTAAGTAAGCCAAAGCAGTATTCAAATTCTTCTGTACAAAATCAAGCTCCAAAAACTTCAGAATCAAGTGTTACCGCATCCATCTCTAGTAACCTCAAGTCCTTTAGCTTGAATGATCTAAAGGAGGCCACTAAGAACTTCAGGCGAGAAAATTTAATCGGAGAGGGAGGATTTGGGCGTATCTTCAAAGGATGGATTGATGAGAACACATATGGTCCCACAAGACCAGGCACTGGAATTGTGGTGGCCATTAAAAATCTTAAGCCAGAAAGCTTCCAAGGCCACAAGGAATGGCTTGTATGTGTAACAAGAACCATAAACCAATGTTTTTTTCAGCTGACTAATCAATGGTCTTGCTGTGCTGATGACTGAGTTTACTTGCTTTGTGCTGGCAGGCAGAAGTCAGTTATCTTGGGCAGCTTCAGCATGAGAATTTGGTGAAACTTATTGGTTATTGTTTGGAAGGTAAAAACAGGCTTCTGGTTTATGAGTTCATGCAAAAAGGAAGTTTGGAGAATCATTTATTCAGAAGTAAGTTCATTTCACTCTAAGCATATTTGGTCTCTTAGTAGCTCCACTCTCCTTCCCAATCAATTTCTAATATTTGATTAGATAATGTTCAGATGGAAAGAGTTTGATAAAGACATTTTTAATGAATTACATGACTGTTTGTACCATATGAGGGATAACTGCAATTTGATGTTCTTATGTTTTTCAAAAGCTTATTTCTGTCATTATTTATTTAGTTATGTGGTTTTTGATTCCTAGAATTGATTTTTTGGTAAGATTTTAGAATACAAATTTGTGCTGAACCAAGATTGCTATCAACTCATCATACCATAAACTTTTTTTTCTATTTCTGCAGAAGGTGTTCAACCTATGGCTTGGGTTACAAGGGTCAACATTGCAATTGGTGTAGCAAGAGGACTAACATTCTTACATTCCCTGGACCAAAATGTCATCTTTCGTGATTTAAAGGCTTCCAATATCCTACTTGATTCAGTATGTGACATTAAACGTTTGGTTTGTCAATCTGGTTTGCACACAAGTTTCCATTCTTAAAGAGTAGCCTAATGTATATGTAGGACTTCAATGCAAAGCTTTCAGATTTTGGGTTGGCAAGGGATGGTCCAACTGGAGATAATACTCATGTTTCAACTCGAGTTATAGGAACTCAAGGCTATGCTGCACCGGAGTATGTTGCTACAGGTATGGTTCCTTTGTTTTGATCAAAGTTTTAAATCCAAATTTAGCTCAAACTAGTTCCTTTTTATACTAATTACTTATAAAAGGTCATTTCTATAATTTATTTAGATGACACTTTGTTTTTTAATTCTCTTTGTACTTAGTTGATCTGTTCCAGAAAGAATGAGTACTAAACAATCTATCCTGTTAAATAATACACAAATTAGTTTAAGTTATTTGAATTAAAATGTAATTAATTGACATATTAAAAAAAGCGTAGTAGGTAGATTAGCAGCATAAAACTGCCATGCACTTTAATTGAATTATATAGGAATTGGCAGAGCCTATTTGGTCATTTAAGATTCTCCTTGGCCTCTAAGTGCGTGGAGAATGTGTTAGGAATACAAGGGGTCAAAAAGATAAGAGAAATCTCGATCCCTCACTGATATCTTTGTTGGTTTTGAACTGAACAGGTCACCTGACCCCAAGGAGTGATGTATATAGCTTTGGTGTAGTCTTGTTAGAGTTGCTTACAGGTAGGCGTGCAGTGGAAGATGACAGACCTGGATTTTCAGAGGAAACCTTGGTCGATTGGGCAAAACCATTCTTGAGTGACAACAGAAGAGTTTTGAGAATAATGGACACAAGGTTGGGGGGTCAATACTCTAAGAAAGGAGCACAAGCCACTGCTGCACTTGCACTGCAATGCCTCAACACTGACCCTAAATTTAGACCCCCTATGGTGGAAGTTCTGGCTGCATTGGAAGGGCTTAATTCCTCAAACTCATTCACAAAGACACCACCAAGACCTGAGAGCCATGCAACCAAAAATTCTGATGGCCATGCACACAAGTAAATGCCAAGTATATATGAATGCAACCAAAAATTCTGATTGTCATTCCATTGACTACACTTTTTGGATGAATGCTTCTGCATCCTTCCATAAAGAAAAGAACAGAAGAATACTTTGTTACACAAACAAATGCTTTGTTCTTTCATTTCTTTGCCTATGCCAAGAGTTGTCACCTTTGCGGGTTGTTCAGAGTGTAGAGTATTAAATTGTAGTAGCAGCTAGCTTATTAATACATTGTATGAAGGTTTTGAGCTTTTAGGATGGGTATTGTTCATATTCAAAACTGGAAAAATGAAAAGTTAATGGATATGTTCATGTAGAGGTATTTTTTTTTCTTCGTATATGCTATCTAGTTTTGCTTTGAACTAATTGTATATCAATCTTTAACAACATTAATCTCTATATAAATTAGACAAAGTACTATATAGAGCAATAGAGTTTTAACAGCCTTCCACCATTAAGAGTGGTTTTATAATTTTTTTAAACTTCTTTTCTCTTTTATTTTATCATTTTCAATATCTTTAATCTAACTTAAATTTAAATATTTTCTAAAATAAATCATTAAAAAGTTATATTATATCATAATATAAACAGCTTATATAAATATGTTATATGATAAAAAGTATTTATTTGCTATAAATATTAAATATAATGTAATTTATATTTTAGCAAACGTGTATTTATTATATAAATTTTAGTTAAATAAAATAATATTTAATCTATCCAATACAGAATTTAAAGTATTAGTTATTATGTACGGAAGTGTGACAACTCAAAATCACAATACAAAAAGGTTTTTATTCATTGTTGTTATTTTAAAACTCTTAATTCAAATTCTTTACAACTCAAAATCACAATACAAAATCACGGAAGAGTGCCTATGTGAAACAGCACCAAGAGTGACCACGGTACTAACACTAATAATGAAGGTTGATAGTTTGTGGGAGAGTGAAGGTGGCACTGGATCCTCAATACAATGGTCCAAGAAGAAGTCAAAGAAAATTAACAGCATATAGGAAGCTGAAAGGGTATGTTTGGGAAAATGTACGTGGTAGTCTCTCTCCTCCCTTGACTTTCCTCTGAAATTTTGTTATTCTCTGCACTATCTTTCTCTCCTTACTCCTTATCCTCATTTCTATATAGGTTACAAAGGATTTGGAAATTGATGAATTCCATAGCTACTTGAAGATTTTAATAAATTGATTGTGTTACCTGTTACCATTTTAATTCTGTAATTTGTTTTGAACTACTGAACCCTAGAACTTTGATCACTATTTCCTTGCATTTTATAATCAATCTCAGCAGTATTCAGTTGAATCACTACATTTGTTGCTTTCATTAACCATGGTTGTTGCTGATAACACTCGCTTGAAAGTAATGGAGGCTGAAATTAAGAAGCTATTTAATCTGTTTTAAGAAGTTAAGGAAACACAGCACGCCGATCAGGCACACATCGTAGAAATCACCGATAGAAAGATTGATGCCATTCAAACCACCCTCACAACTTTTGAATAATCAAGACAACCATTACCATGGGTCTCATGAGCAACTCCATGGTGCGAGTTCAAGCACAACAAACTCAAATGTTTCTCTACCATTAGTCATGGGTCATTGACTGAACTTTTGATATTCTTAAGTTTGATGGTACTAATGCTTTAGGGTGGATTTTTGCCATGGATTAGTATTTTGATTTATGCAGCATTCCAGTGGAGGAGCAAATCGGCATTGCTGCATTTCATATGCAAGGGGTAGCGATACTGTGGTTTCAAATGTCATAGAGGACGATACCTTTTCAATCTTGGATTCAGTTGAAGCGTGTAGTTGAGATTGAGTTTGGTCCCTCTTGTATGAATCCCCTCACGAATTATTATTAAAGTTACATCAACAGGGCACAGTCCAGGAGTATTATGCGGAGTTCATTTCTTTGGCCAATCACACATATAGAGCCTCATGATGCTCTTCGTGACTGCTTTATAAGTGGCTTACGTTCCGATTTGAAGTGCAATGTAAAGGCTCAATTCCCTTCTTCGTTGATGTGGGCAGTTAGTTTAGCGCGGCTATATGAAGATAAATTCAATCCCGTCAGCAAAGCCACTTTTAGTCCAAACCAATATCGTCCTAATCACAATACACAAAAACCTCCCATACTCACACGGCCACCACCTAGTAATGGGTTATCACCTCTTTTACCTGTACCTCACCAACCAACCATCAACACTAAACAACCCATCAAACTTTGACTCCAACTGAACAACAACGCTGACGTGAATTAGGTTTGTGTTTTTGGTGTGATGATAAGTATTCTCCAACACACAAGTGTCCCAACCGACAATATATGTTGTATCAACTAGAAACAGAGGAGAGTTTTCCCCAAGAAAATGAAACAACTATTGACCATAGTCAAGGAGACGGGAATGCTTTTTCACAGCTAGAGCACCAAGTGCTTGAACACCACTTATCTTATAATGCAATGTATGGTACCACAAGACCAACCACAATTCGCATTCGAGTGCAAATTCAGGGCATGGAAATTCAAGCTCTTATAGATGGGGTCAGTTCTGATAGTTTCATCCAACTCAGAATTGCTAACTTTCTAAATATTCCTATGCAACCGACCCTGGGATTTCGTGTCATGCTTGGAAATTTTGAATTAATGACAATAGAAGGATATATTCCTTCCCTTGAAGTGATGATGCAGGGTTATAAGGTGCAAATTCCCAAAGTCTATGTTGTAAATGTTGTAGGCGGTGATTTGGTTATAGGCACGACCTGGCTAAAGTAATTAGGGGCTCATATTGTTTATTATCAATCCTCTTTTATCATATTTTTGCATGGTGGCCAATTCGTGACAATTTATGGGGAGTCTGTGTTACTTCCAACTCCAGCTCAATTTCATCACATCAAACAAATGGTTCAAACGGACGCAATAACAGAGACGTTTGCAATTCAGGTTCAATCTTGTGATGATAAACAAGAAAATTCCTTTCAAGTACCTGCCTCGTTGGATCCTATTTTGGCTACACTATTGCAAATATATGCCAATGTTTTCTCTCAACCACAAGGTTTGCCTCCACCGCGTGCCCATGATCACGGTATACCTTTAGTTGCGGGTGCTACTCCACTTAAAAGCCGACCTTACAGGTATCCTCACCACCAAAAAGCTCAGATTGAATTAATGGTGGATCAGATGTTGCAAGCAGGTATCATACAAGCCAGTAAAAGCCCTTTCTCTTCGTCCATTCTTCTGGTGAAGAAAAAGAATGATATCACTACAAGAAAAAAGTTATTTAGAGACTAATATTTAGCTATCAAATGAAATGGTTGCTAATTGTGACCAAAATAATCACAAATTAAATTTTGGTTGCTAAATAACTACAAAATAGAAGTAATAATTAAATTTAGTGACCAATTAAGTCAAATAATTGGTATCTAAGATTAGATACCAAAGTTTTAGTGACCTGTGCCATTAGATTCTAAATTGGTATCTAATTAAGTTAGAAACTAATTTAGAATCTAATGATATAGGTTACTAAAATTTTGGTAGCTAATGTTAGATACTAATTATTTGACTTAATTGGTCACTAAATTCAATCATTACTACTATTTTGTAGTTATTTAGCAATCAAAATCTATTTTGGTAACTATTTTAGTCACAATTAGTAACCATCTCATTTGGTAGCTAAAACTTGGTCTCTAAACAACATTTTTCTTGTAGTATGTAGAGGTTTCGCACGGATTATAGAGCTCTAAATAATTTGACTATGAAAGATACTTTTCCCATCCCAACAGTGGATGAATTATTGGATGAATTATCTGGTGCTACAATTTTTTCTAAATTGGACCTTAGATCAGGATATCACCAAATTTTAGTGAATCCTGAGGATCATTATAAAACAGCTTTCTGGACCCACCATGGCCATTACAAATGGCTTGTCATGCCCTTTAGATTGACTAATGCTCCGACAACATTTCAATCCTTCATGAACGATGTCTTCAAGCTATACTTAAGAAAATTTGTATTGGTTTTCTTTGACGATATACTCATATTTAGTTCCTCATCGCCACTACACATACAACACTTGGAAACGGTGTTACAAGTCTTACAAAAGAAGTCCCTTTATGCTAAATTCTCCAAATGTCTTTTTTGGAGTAAAGGAGATTGAATATTTAGGCCACACCATATCCGGAAAGGTCGTGCATATGGAAAAAAGTAAAATTCAAGCAATCAAAGATTGGTATCCACCAACAAACATCAAACAGTTGAGAGGGTTTTTAGGCCTTACATGTTATTATCATAGATTTATCAAGAACTATGCATCTCTAGCTGCACCTGTAACTGACTTATTAAAAAAGGATAATTTTGTATGGACAAAGGCAACCAACAAAGCATTTATGCAGCTCAAATCTGCCATTACTTTCGAACCAGTTCTAGCTTTGCCAAATTTTGACTTGCCGTTTGAATTGGAAACAGATGCGTCTAGTAGTGTGGTATTGGTGTTGTCATCTCCCAAAGGAACCATCCAATAGCATATTTCTCAAAGAAATTGTCACCTACAATGCAAACCAAATCTGCAAACACTAGGGAACTCTTTGTTGTCACAGAAGTAGTTACCAAGTTTAGGCACTACCTACTTGGTAAGAAATTTATCATTTCCACAAATCATCAAAGCTTGAAGGCTCTCACGGATCAAAATTTTCATACACTGGAGCAACATAAATGGTTGCACAAATTGCTGGGCTATACATTTGAGATAAAGTTTAAACCGGGAAAAGAAAATGTGGCTGCTGATGCCTTATCGAGATGCTTTTTTACTGCCTGGTCGAGTCCTCAATCTAAGTGGTTAATTACTTTGAAAGCAGATATTGCTAGTGACAATCACTTGAGCGACTTACAACGCCAATGCATCAACGGTGACAACCTTGATCCAAATTTTAGCTACAAAAATGGGTGAAAACGTTTTAGGCTGAGTTCAAGAGGGGGGGGGGTGAATTGAACTTTGAAAGATTTTAACCAATTTTAACCTTTGAAAATAGTTTTCGCAATCTAAAAAACTTTAATGAATCTTGGTATTAAAGATATAGAGTACTGTAAAGAAATAAATTGATTCAAGGCTCGAATGAATCAATTTGTTATACTGACAGATATAAGCACACAACAAATTCTCAATCACACTGAATTGTAAATTCACAGCAGCACATTAATCAAATCAAGTTCACACTGTTTTAATTTCAATATACACTTAACACAGAAACACACAAAATTATCAAGAATCACACTGCAGC
>Ga0209489_109887_pt1 | contig 11354 bp, 6 predicted proteins | sample SiratrowhiteBW_FD_187527 | JGI IMG/M metagenome (GOLD analysis project Ga0209489, IMG submission 187527) | Root nodule microbial communities of legume samples collected from California, USA - Siratro white BW (SPAdes) (version 2) | ecosystem: Host-associated > Plants > Roots > Nodule | place: USA...
ATGTTCTACGGTTTGTAGAAGCCGTAAGAAGTAAAAAAAATGCAAATGCTTCTACGGTTTCTACAAACCGTAGAACATTTTTTTTGTCTACGGTTTGTAGAAGCCGTAAGAAGTAAAAGGGGTGGTGGAGGGTATAATGGGATATGAAATATTTTAAAAAGGGTTAAATGGTAAATTTGCCTAGAATATGGAGGTGCAGGAAGATGATATGGAGGTGCAGGAAGAAGCAGTCCTGTTTATAAATTGGGCCCTATCCAGCCCATAGCGCAGTGGTGTAGGTGATCGACTAATTGTCGTTGAAAACGAGTCGAAATAATTGAGTGGCTTTGAATTCCAAAAGCTGGGGAACTCTGTGGAATTTGGATTCTTTGAAGCCTCTTTTTGTAATTTTCCTCACCTCCAAAATAAAGTGATTTAATATTTTAAAATATATTTAAAAAATTAATATATTAAAATCAATATATTTTAAAAACATGACACAATTTCAAATTCTCTTTATTCTGTGTTCCTTTGTTGCTTTGCTAACTTTGTTTTAATTTGTTAGGCCCCTTTAAAACCTTTGCACCCCACCACCTTTTTAAATTCCAACTAAACTTATAATTGAGTTTTGCGTTCACTGAATATATCCTCAAACCCACCTAATTACCTCCAAATTCACTTAATTGCCTTAATTTCAAAGAGATTAGCATGCTTTCAAAAAGGATAACTGTCCTTTTCACACTGATTTCCCCTCATTAGCTTTCGGGCATTTCAAGATATCACCAATTATATTCAAATTGAAAAAAATATATAATTTCTTAAATCGCTTAATGCTTATCACGCTTTTGACATCTAAACGATTTTATGTGGGTTATATTTATCCTTTGTTTTTGTAAATATATTGAAATGCACGTAACCTCTGTCATTTCGGTGTTAAAACTCAATTATGAAAATCCTTTTCTGGATACAATAGCCTTTAAATATTGATTATAATTTTTTAAAATAAAATATTCATAATACATTTATACACACACAATTATAGAGTGAGAACCATGGGAGACACGATTCGTGAGTTTTATGATTTCTATCTTCTACAAAACACTGATGTTTACACTTGTTAAAAATATTGAAGTCGAGTATAAATTATAAATAAATCGGACTTGTTTAAAATAATGTTATTTGCATTGGAATGAGATTTAAAAAAATTGCTTTAAAATATTTTTATAAATTTTAATAGATAATATGGAAATGTAAAATATTTTAAGAATATTTTTTTAAAAATTAATTAAGATCGTAACTTGAATTTTAACAGATTTGAAGCATAAAAATTATGAGATGTTATTTTTTATGAATTTTTAAAAGTTGCAAGGATTTCACAATTTTAGCAAATAGTTAAAGTTAGGAAGAGTTCACAACATAATGCAAAACAGATAAGATTTAGAAATATAAAATAATTTTTATTTTTTAATAAATAAAATACTTTATTTTTTTGGTATTTTTTGTTATTTCCTTATTGGGAGTCCTTTTTAATCATGTTATCATATTACTAATTAAGAAACGCAATTCCACGATAATATCATATTAATGAAATGGTGTATTTATAAATAGTGGTAATTTTAAATTATTTTTCACTCAATTCCACAATAATATCTATTATAATAATGAAGTGGTGTGTTTATAAATATTATAAATAGTTTTAATTTTAAGCAATTTAAAAATAAATTTATTTTTAATTCAAATTTACATAACTAAATTTGTAAGTTGAAGTTTTTATTTACACTTTATTTTAATCATATTTATATAAAATACAAGATTTTCAACATATCGAAAATTCAACATCTTAAACATGTGATTATCTAGTTGTAAGTGATTCAAATGATCATTCATGACAGACTGAAAAAAAGTCTCATTAGGATGAACTTTAATGATATATATTAAAATGTGAGCTATAAACTCAACACATTTCTATAACAAACATCAGTAGCCATGATTCATCTCTTTACTTTAATGTGGTATCCATAACTTAGCAGAGAGATCTTGAGAATCATATTTACTTAGTGAACTCATTGTCCCAATTTTTATGCCATTTGTACATTTTTGGTTTACTTCTCTAATTCTAATTGTTGAACGAGTATAATCAAACAAATATGAGTAAAAAATTCGAAATTTTGGTCCAATTTTAAACCTTTTAATATATAATATAATAGAATAGAAAATTTTATTTTAAAGTTAAAGAATATTTTTTTTAAATATTATTTATTCATTTTATTGTTATTATTTTAAATATAACATTCTTACCCCTTTTACATTAATACTATCTTATTTCTTTATATTTTATTATACAAATAATTACAGTTAAAAATTTAAATATCATTTATTTTTGTTAATTATATCGTTTTATTATCAAATATTTGAGAATTATAAATAGTTATTTTTCAAGAGACTTTATAAGTCTTTCTATTTATAATTTTATCATGAATGATTCATGAATTAAATAATATTTATTAATGTTTGTCTAGTAAACTTAATTGTAAATTTTACATAAATGGTTAGTTATTTGAGATTGAGAATACACCAACAAATATATCTTTTATCACTTTTTTCAATATTATTATTTATTTATCTTTATTTCTGACATTGGATGGGGTATATGCCTCAATCGAATGCCTCCCTAAATTTATTCGAAAAATTCAAATTTAAGGAGACTCTAAAGTATCATGAGTTATTGACATGGTCTATTTTCATTTCAAATGTGCTTTTATGAGATTTGATTACACGGATTCAGTTTTTTATTCATAATATCAATGACAAAAAATGAAATCTATAATGAATACTATTTTACATTGTTCTTGTTGTCTAGTGGTAAGATCCAATTATTAATATAGAGAAAAATAATGATTTTTGTTCACTAGTTGAAAATCCAATTATTTTAAGTTTATAAATATAAGTTGAAAATTTATTTCTTCTTATTTTTATTTTTTTTTGTGATAGATGATAAAGAAAAATGTTATTAACGTAGGATTGATTTTTCTCGAAACTTATTTGGGTTGATTGAAATTTTTAAAGAAATTATTAGGTAAAACAAGCTTCAATTTATGTAAAAGAGAACTGACAATACCCCTTTGGATTATGATGGTTGTTTTGGATTCATAGATTATATAGAATACGTAGAATTTGGCGATATGCTAAATATATATATATATATATATATATATATATATATATATATATATATATATATATAATTATTACACTTATCACCTTCCGCTACTTAAGTAATATGTTGGTAATTCAAACAATATGATGTATAAAATTCAAGTAACGACTTATAATTTAAGTGAAAAAAGACAGGATAATTATTTCTCATATTAAAACATACCATCTAAGTATTTGACAGAAGGATATAACTTGTGATTCAAATATTGGTTTGAATGCTTAAGTATGGCAAAAATAACATACATGCTTTGAATGTAAATCATTTATAATCCAAAACATTCAAATATTGTTTTGAATGCTTAAGTGTGGCAAAGATAACACACATGTTTTGAGAATGTAAGTCAAAACGTGAAACATATCTTAAATGTTCAAATGTGATACCACCTAACGGTGGTGGAGAAATTTTTTGAAAGTTGTTAGATGATTCTAACAAGTGATAGTCGTTTGAGCGTTGGCACGAATTATGCTCAAACATTGTTGTAAACATTCAAGCGATGAAATAATTGTTGGAGTAAGGGAAACCTAGAATAAACGATGCTTTCGGATCGTATTTCACTCGAGCAACAAAAATTTATCACGTTTCAGGACATGTCGCAAGACAGTGTCCAAAAGCCAATGCTTTTGAAGATCGTAACCGTGACGGCGGCGGAGGTGGTGGAGTTCGTGGTGGTGGTGGTTATCGTGATGTGAATTGCAGGAACTGCCAGCAATTAGGTCACATGACAATGATGCCAATTTATCGACCATTTATAGTCTATGATATTATATGCCTGTGCTAGGAATAAGAATTTGCTACCTGATGACGTTATCTTTTATTGGTCTAGTACATTACAAGTATTTAATGGGTGCTTATATTTACATATTGTCATTAGATTTATATATTTTTAAAATTAGCCTAAGCATTGTGTACTGCGGCTATGTTTTGATTAATTAATGTAATATATTAAGTTTCACTTTTAGATTATTTAAATGGGAGTTATCATTTTGGTGTTTTGTAATCTTAAGTACGGGTGAGAAAAACATGTATTTACTGATATAATTAAGCATGTATTTTTAATGGATACTAGTATATAATAAAATAGAAATATTTTAACTATTAGATTATTAATAGTTAATGTTCCTTACCAGAGATATGAAAGTAAACAAGGTTGGGAAGTTTGAAATCTTTTATTATAGGACTAACTTTGTAAACTTAAATAGACCTGTTATGTTTTATTAGGATATTTATAGAAAAGGTTCAGATGGATTATAGATCTAAATGTATTTGGCTAATATGTAAGAATGTTCATCAAGACTCATGATTAAGAACCTTTTTAAGAATAAGAATATTTATTAATTACCTTAATCTTAACTTTGATAGATGTATCTCTAAATTAATTCCGTAAAATCAGTTTATTAGTCATGGTAGGAGAAATCAATAGTGTCAACATTCTTGACCAACAGTTCTATAACCAATTTTGACTAGATGAATTAATTATAAACAAGAAAGTATTTGCAGATATCCAATAAATAAGAAGACAGATAAGAAATTATTATTTTTATTGAGACTGCACTAGCGGACAGTGGGATGGATTGGCGCAAGCATTTGCCATTCCTGGAGCGGATGAGATATATTTGCATCAATTGATTCCCACCACCCACAGCCTAATCTATAGTATTACGTACGATTAATTATCTCATTAAAAAAGGGGATAATTTAATATAATGATAATTAATTAAAATGGATTAAATAATAAACGAAAATAAATTGTTTTAATGAAATCCCAACAAGAGGGACCGACGTATGAAAGGAGCCAATGAAAGAAGGTTACGTTGTAATTTATTTCTCTCTTTGATGGAGTGAGAATCTCAGTGAGACAGTGTTCTACATGTACGTACGGCCTACACTGACACCACCTACACCATCATGCATCCACATGCCCAATTCACTTCACTTCACTTCACACTCTCTCTCCTCTTCTTGGAAAAGAAAACTCTTTCTGCACTGCAGCTACCTTAATACTCCAACTTTCTTCTCCCCCAACCCTACCTTCCTCTGTCATTATCATAGCTACCTTCTCATCACCCCTTCAAACTCAAACTATTCACTAGTTACCACTTCTAGCTCCTTACATAACTTACCATAGGTACGATTAAGTAAAATAACTTGGATCATATATGCTCCAATTAGAAAACCTCATGTTAGAAAACATTATTTGAACTCTGCTTTGTCCTGAAAAACTTACTTGCTTCGGTGTAATATACTCCATATCCAGACCCCACTTGAGTTTAGCAAGTCATGGAAGCTGTTTACAGGTTGAAACCTCTTTTGCCTTGTCTAGAGGACGTGGTTAGAGTTGCTACTACTTCTGATATGCGTCTAGGAACCACACCTAATTGTTACCTGCAGCTAGAAGCACCTCAACCCAACGTAACTCAGTCAGATATGACGGATCGGATGATCAAGATCCAGATCGCCAATCACCCTCTTTATCCAGATTTACTCTCTGCATACATAGAATGCCAAAAGGTTCGTCTACAAATTATAGATTAAAGAGTTGCTGTTTCTATCAGCAAGAAAATCTGTAATTATATAGACAGTGACCCTTGTCATGGTAAACGGTAATTGTTTTGAAAGGTTGGAGCGCCGCCAGAACTGGCATGCCTTCTTGAAGAAATAGGCCGAGAAAGCTACCGCATGAATGCTCGCCGTGAGAAAGGGGACGGTCCTGAACTTGACCAGTTCATGGTATGTTTTAAAGTTTCTCTTTTTTTTTTTGGGTATAATGATACATGCGTGTGTATGTTTGGGTTGTAATGTTTTGCTTGGTTTCCAAATTCATTGGAGGGAAGAAAGTCGAGAGATTGAAAGAAAATTAATGATGAAATCGCTGTGACAGTTTCTGGAAATCAATTAGAGGGGGATACCTGCTTTTATTTTTTCCTAAATATAGATATATAGATACATGCACATATATGCGAGGAGCTTTTGTGGTATTTTTGAGTGAAGATTTGAACTGTTGTTACCTGGAAGGAAATGTACTGCGAAGTGCTTCGTAGATACAAGGAGGAGTTGTCGAGGCCCTTCAATGAAGCGACTTTGTTTTTGGGAAACATGGAATCACAACTAAGCAACCTTTGTAATGGAACACTAACAAAGTCATCAGATAACAACCGCTCCGGTAAATACTCCATTCATTTTTCGGCTTATTTCTTCGTGCTGTGGTCTTGTGCTTGGATAATGTTATCATTGTGATTACTTGAGTCATGGATGAAAATCTAATTCACAAAACTAACAAGGGTCTAGAGCAGGTCAATTACTCTAGTGTATAAATTGTGGATTTGACCCCTTTTATCTTTCTTTGTTATTCTGAAGTCTGAACATAGATGGGCCCTTTTTGTAGTTAAAGATAAAACTGAATCAGAATTTTTTTAATTTGAACTTCCACCCCCACGCTCCTACTGCAAGTTCAGAAATGAAGTGAAGTTCCATTTATGCAACTGTAAGATCAGATGATTGATGTGATTTAAAGAGACAAGAAAGAAAATGGTAGTGTCATAAAAGTGTGACATGAATAGCATATTTATTATTAGTTTTGGAAAAAACAGTGGAGTTGCTTCAAGGCATTTCATAGGTCACAACCACCAATGTATAGATGGCTTGCATGTAAGAGAACAATAATGAGAGAAACTTTTCTGTAAATTATTTTATATAATTGTTTAACTTTTATTTTTAATGTTTATATAATCTAATTAGTTTTAATTGAATAGAATAATTATTTTATTTTTTTTAGATATTCTTTTGGAGAAATGACAATTTATTCTTAATTTTTGAATGGCATAAAATTTTTTAAAATTATAAATATTTGACTAAAATAAAATAAAAAAATTCATATTTTGTGTGAATTTTTTAGTGAATATTTTGTGGATTATATAAAATTCATAGAATAGAGAAAATGTTTCACAAAATATGAAAAATTCTAGTAGTATTTGTTTTGTAAAGTGAGGAAAATATTTAATCATTTTATAAAACTGTAGTTTCAAGGTCAAATTAATTTTTTAAGGAATTCTTCACTGTAACGTGTCGTGAGTATTAAAGTGATTCCGGGATGTTGCATAACACAGGGCCTTGATCCTTAGTTTGTTATAAGCATCTGAAATAGAAAATTCAACAAGATGCAAAATATTTGACCTTTGAAAAGAAATATCCGAAAAAACGTATTTTGAGAACAGAAGTTTTCATTAATCTCATTTGGGAAAAAGTTAGGAAAGAAGAAGAGAAGAAAAATGTGAAAAAGAGAATAGAAGTTAGTGTATTAGCTATGGAAAAATAGAGAAGAAACAGTTGAAAAGTAAAAGAGAAAAACCTGTGCATGAATCATTCTGTTAAAACCTTTTCATGTAACTTTTCTAAATTTATTATTAAAGTGTAAAAATTAAATAATGTAGAAAGAAACCTATTTATAAAAAAAAAATAGGAAGGAACTTGTCCAAACTTATTCCTAATAGATAGATTATGTTGCCAACTATATTCCGCTTGTTGTAACATGTCAAACAATCTCCACACAAAATTGTTTGATTCTGCAATGAAATCAAAAAGTCACGTTCTTTCTGAGCACTTTCCCTTCTGTCCGTTTCTTTGATACCAAACAGTATACAAATTTCAAAATCTCTCCATTTGTTTGTTTCCTTCCCTCTTTACTACCTTGCTAAATTACAAACACACAGAAAGACTTTTAGATTGAGAGATAAGAGATCTTTTGGGTTAAATGAAAGTGTTGTTCAAGAAGCAAAGTTTAAAACGAGATCTTAGGAGAAAGTTGCTAACATTAACAATACTTTTTTAGGGTTATTTTAGAGATATTAGGAGAAAGAATGGAGAATATAAGAGAGAATCGTGATTTTGCTTGAAAATGAACTATATTTTAGGGTAACCAAGTCGAGTTGTATTCTAGCAAAGGAGAGTGAGTCCTAAGAAAGCATAGAGAGAGAGAGGTATACTTGAAAACATATATATTCAGAACCATTTTATTCCAGTGCCATGAATTAAAGAAGTGACCAAGGAATGTTAAAGCATGATAGGGTTTATAATTAATTACTACAGTCAAACTTTTATACGTAAATGGTAATTTCTTTCAACGGTATGTTCTCTTGAGCAATACTTGTAGGTACTGTGAATCAGAGAAAACTCATTTTGGCATATGTGTACATAAATATATCGAGGATTTTTTTTGTCAGATGAAGTAGGTGGTGGGGCATCAGAGGAAGAAATGAGTTGTGGAGAGATGGAAGAAGTTGAAGGTCATAGATCTTCTTCTTTAACTTGCCCAGGTGATGAAAATCTTAAAGAGATGCTCCTTCGCAAATACAGTGGCCATTTTAGCGGTTTGAGAAAGGAATTTCTGAAACGAAGAAAAAAGGGTAAGCTACCAAAGGATGCAAAGATGGCACTCATGGACTGGTGGAACACCCATCATCGATGGCCATACCCTACGGTAATTAATTTAACAATCTTCTTTACCTTCAATCACTCGACATTAATGAACCGGTAGATAAAATTACTTGTTTGGTTTTTGATGAACTTGATGGGGGTATAAGGTAGAGGAATGGCATGATTTAGTGGTATGAATTAGTTGAAAGTGTAATGAATACAGGAGGAGGAGAAAGTGAAGTTATCACAAGTGACTGGACTGGATCAAAAGCAGATAAATAATTGGTTCATCAATCAGAGAAAACGGCATTGGAAACCAACTGAGGACATGCGATTTGCCGTTATGGATGGCTTAAGTGGCGGCGCTGGCGGCATAGGAGGAGCTATGTTCTTTTAGTTCTGCAACTTGCAAAACCTTCTCAGCTTGTAACCTCCGCAATGTGCTAAATTTTGGACTCTGAACTCTCTTGTTTATCAAGTATACGTTTACATAATATACTTCTCAAAGTTATAGTTATGGTAAATGGTAGTGTAATGGTCATTGTTGTTCTTTATTTTATGGCAATGTGGTGCTGAAGAAAATGCCTCTTTTCGCTACAAATTACTCAGCTTAGTGATTATTGATTCTTATGTATGTATGAATGACGATAAATATTATACTACAGAAATGCTATTCTTGATTGAATTTGGGTAGGTCTAAATTTTACAGTGTAACACCAACCACAGTTCCCTAGAAGAAGAAATTTTTACTACCTACTTCCGAACTACAATTTCAGGTATGATCTAAATAAATAATTCCTTTACATGTACAAGATTTGTCATTTCATTGACACCATCTCACGGATTGTCTAATAACACCAAGTTAAAGAAAAGAGTTTATTTGACATATAATGACCTGACAAATTCTTCAGTCATCAAGAAGTTATTTATTGTAAACGCAACTGAGCTTGGTAGTCCTATTGGAAGATTGTTCTATCACAGTGTAGATATTGGGCTAAAATTTGATTGGATTTTTCACAAAATTTTAGAACCGCCTTAGGACGGCTTTTTCCTGCACCTTCGTACCTTCTTCTTGCATTTCCATAGATTTTGAATTTCTCAAAATATCCATTTGAAAAAGACTATATTGCTCTTAATAAGAATGTGGTATATGTTTTAGAAAGATGAAAAGGGAGGTGCGTGAATGAAGGTGGTGCTGTAATTTTTCGGTGTAGTGTGGCGGTGGAAACGGCTGTGATTATGTGGTTATGAAAGGTTGGTTGTGGTGGTGGGGAGGTGTTGGAGGAAGTTTTTCGTCGGAGGAAAATTTGGATAGAGTGAGTTCTGATTTTGTATTTTAGATTCTGTAATCTGAAAAATTACCAAATCACAGAATTTGAAAGTTATTTTTCCTTGAAAGTTAACCCTAAAGTTAACTTCTAGATTTGGACAATCCGAAATATAAATCTAGCCTTTGAATAGACCAATTCGAAAAATTATATTTCGAAACAGCCTAATTTAGAAGTTAAAACTAAGCTTGAGGATTAGACTATTATAGAATAAGATTTTACCATCCAAAATGACCTATTCTAAGAGATAAAATCATATTCTGAATAAAATCCTATTGTGGAAGAGCCTAACTTTGGCTTTCGGATTAGACCAATCCAAAAGGTCAAATGAAGATAATTTGGTCATTGTCCACTTTACTAAAGGTTAGTAGTTCAGGAACTTTCAAAATCTATGGAGGTGCTGAAATAAGGTATGGAAGTGCAGGAAAGCCGTCCTGCTTTAGTAGTGTTTTTGCTAAGACTGCTTCTTCCTGCACTCCAAGTATTTCTTGGAGTAACTCCAAATTTCTCATTTTGGACCAAATTATCCTTTTAAGTATTACTATAAAGACTAAAATGTCTTTGATGCCATCATTTTTGTTGTGTCACCTTCAAGCTAACCTAACTTTCAATAGCAACTCATTTGAGGATTATTTTAGTAAGTATGATGTAACGTGGTTTGCGATTTGAGGGTGAATGTACAAAATGAGTTGCGGAACAGAGGGTTCCGCATATGCTATGGATCCCCATTACGTAGACACCCAAAAAAAAATACATTGCAGAATAATACGTTTCGTAACTCACTAGTATATAGTTAAATGAGTTTCGGAACCTTTGTTCCGTAACTCAACCCGATCCCGTTGCACCACTACTGCTCTGCCACGCTGCCGCACTTGCACTTGCCTGCCACCGCCAATAACGCCCACCGTTGCAAAATGCTACCAATCACCCACTGCACCTCAACGTCACCTTCACCCGTCAAGTTTTTGCACCGCGTCTATCCTTCCATTCCATTATTCTATTACTTCAAAAACCACAAGATTAAATCTGTCATTGCATAAAAAATAACTTTGGAATTTTTAAATTGTTTGGAGGTGCCTTAAGAAGGCTTGGAGGTGCAAGAAGAAACAGTCTTTTGCTAAAAGATGAGGCCAAAGCCCAATCCAATAATCACATATACAATCGGGTTTCAGACCTCCCTTTCAGAAACCATAAAAGGACTGCTTCTTCCTGCACCTCCATATCATCTTCCTGCACCTCCATAATTTTCAAAATTCCAATAATAGACATGAGGAAATTACAAATTTAACCCTGTTGCTATAAAAGAAGGTTTTCCATGGAAGGGGTGCGGTGCATTTCTGAACATTGGTGGAAGGTATCGCAGTGGTGGTGGGAGGTTCCTACAGTGTTGGAGTGGAGGGTTGAAGGCACTTTGGGTGGCC
>Ga0209489_109892_pt1 | contig 11346 bp, 5 predicted proteins | sample SiratrowhiteBW_FD_187527 | JGI IMG/M metagenome (GOLD analysis project Ga0209489, IMG submission 187527) | Root nodule microbial communities of legume samples collected from California, USA - Siratro white BW (SPAdes) (version 2) | ecosystem: Host-associated > Plants > Roots > Nodule | place: USA...
ATATATCACTTAACCTCTTTAATTTCAATAATATCATCGTGCATTGTAATTACCTTTTTTTATTTTGTTGTCTTTTTTAGAAATTTAATTTTTAGGCTATGTTACTTCAAAAAATATACCATTGATTAGAAAATAGAAGAAAACATTCATACATGGCCCTTTAATATTGTAGTTATTATTTAATTCATTTACTACAGTGTAAATTGTTAGTGGAAGATTCTAAATTTAAATTTTCTTCTCCACTAGTATCACTCTTCCTACTTTAATTCCTTAACTAATATTATTTATACTTTAATTTTTTAATTAGCATAGTTATTGAGAATCCGATTTTCATAACTCAACAATTTTATTTCATTGTTGTTGTTACTTATTTTCATATTTTTAATAAATTAGAAATACAAAATTTAATTCAAATACTAGTATTATAATTTTTTCTTCTAATTTCAATTTCATTATAAAATTATAGCTACAAAATTATTATGATTTATTTTGTCTAATTTGAATTTATTATAAAAATTAAATAATTTATAATTTATTTTTCAAAATATGTATAAAATATTTCATTTCATTCACTTTCTATTTTTATTATTCTTTCAAAATTTTAATTCAATCATTTTTACAATATTTTTCTCGTTTTAATTTAAAACCAACTAATAATGAAAATTTTAGTTTCATATAAATTTAAGAAAAATAAATGAATTTGTACCAATTAATTATAAGAGTAAACAACACTTACATTAATTAGTATGCCATTTGTTCTAAATATTTTAGACAATGTAAACGATCAAATTACATGAAAGCAGTAATTTAAATCTAAGTGCTTTATACATTAAATTCAACATTATACCTGTTAGGATACACACTATAGTAGACATTTCATAACCCGCGGACATATGATATCATAACTTTTTCCACTCAAATTTGGAAGTAATAATCTTTAATCAAAGAGTTTTATCTTGTAAATTGATGGAGTACGCCCCAACGACATTAATCAAAGAATAAAAAGGACATCAGATCATCTATAAAGGTTTAACATCAGGTAAAGGGTACATTAACCTGGGAAGACAGGTTCTTTTCATTTGCATTTTTAAATGTTATGAGAAAATGCCATCTGTTTTACTATTTTCATGTTTTTATAGGATGGTGTTTGATCCTGGAGGAAACCGTGAATAAATAAAAAATAATAAAGCTTCTGCTGCAACACATTGTAAGATCTGATGACAAATCCCTTTCAAGAGGGAGGGGATGATGGAGTACGCCCCAACGGCATTAATCAAAGAATAAAGAGGACAAAGAGCCAGAGGGAGAATTAAGAGCTTTGCAGAAGATTGGGCCTATCTCATCCTATTTGGGCTTTTAATCAGTTGCTCGGGCCCAAATACAAACGTGAAAAAATCCCTTCGGAGAAAATAGAGTATTAAGGAGAAGTTTTCTAATTTGTATAAATTGTTTAGAATAGTTTAGAATAATTTGGGCCTTGTATTTTGGCCAAGTAGAATAAATTTGGGCTTTGTATTTTTGGGCCATGTAGTATAAGTTTGGGCCTTGAGGTCCATAAATAATGTTGGGCTTGATCAAGGAGTCCAAGTAGTACAAGGAGCTCTCTCCTTGTGCCACTTGTCACCACCTTGTGAGAGCCTTGGAGTGCAAGCTAGGTTTGGAAGCTTGTCAAAGAAGCTAGGGTTAGAAGCTTGTCTTATAAGCTAGGGTTTCTAGACCTAGCTTCTCCCATACCCTACCTAGATAGCTTCCATGGGAAGCTAAGTAGCTCATCCTTTCTTCTATAAACAAGAGGTCTAGAAACCACTCTAGTAAGCTTGATTTGAGTAATGAAATGATGCCAAAAGTTTCAACACATTGCATTAAGTTTCGCATTGAGTTTCTTCTCCTAGAAGCTAGAAGCTCTCTCTTGAAGGTTGGCCCAACCTCCTTCAAGACTTTCACTATCTACTTCACCAAAACCTCACCAATCCTCACCTTCATGCTTCCTTCCATGGTGAATTCTTCCACATCCATTGCTTTCGCATCATGAGGAACTCCTTCCATCCAATGTGTTCGGTACAAATGGCTTGAACATGCTCTTTATCCATTGGAGCGTGAGCTACAAGCTAAAGCGCTAAGGAGCTCCTCCATCATAAATCACAGACAATATAAGAAGAATGTTAAATTGTGTTTTTAAAATTTTCTAAAACTTTTTTTTTATAAGCAAGGAAATGTCTTTTTTAATTTTAAAAAATATTTTACAAAGAAACACATGTAAGCATTCAAATATCAAAAAATAAAATAATAGATAAACACAGAAATAAATAAAACAAAACGCTTATCTTTCTTGTGAAACTATGCAAGAGATTTGTCGAGAAAGTTTATTAAAATAATATGTTACTTTTTACAATCAATTCTTATTATTTATATATATATATATATAATATACTAAAAATAATAAAATATAACTTAATTTTAATATTATAATGAATTACAATATTAATATTTAAATTAAATTTTATATATTTAATTTGTTAGAAAATATAAAAATAAGTAATAATAAAAATAAAATAAATTAATTAATTTAAAATTAATTTAATTTTAAGCTCTTCATATATTTAAGTATTTTTAATTAAATTATTATTATTCCTTTTCAACTAAGTTTCTATAGTTAATTTTTCTATTAATTATATGATATAATTTTTTTTATAGATGAGATTATGTGGTTAATATAAAACAAAGTTATAAAATTAAATAATAAATATAAAAAACATAAATTTAAATAGTAAGATCTTAGTGGAAGAATATAATTTCTTTAAATGTTTGATTAAAATTAATTAAATTTATGATAATTTTGAAACTTAATTAAGTCAACTTATAATTAGTAATTAATTAGATTGAGAAAAATTATGTATTAAGAAAAATTACAGACTTTTTATAACTGACATCAATTAGGTGCATCTATTCACTAATCCATGCATGGTGAATTATAAAATTAATTCCATTGAAACCCATAAACAATTAAAAATTTAGATACTGGCCGTTAATTCGTTGAAAGGTACGAATGGAGTCCTCTCTGTGTAGTTCAACCTCTATTTTTTATTTCACATAATAAGATGTTGATTACACCACCAAATAACATAATAATGTTCAAAACAATCTTTATATACTTATAATAAACTAACCACTATTGAATTTAACTGAAAAACAAAATATTATAGACATATATTAAGGAGCCCCACCACCATTAATTAAGAAAACTTTGACAAATATCAATCAATAAATAGCACTACTTCAATAATATTAATTAGAAAAATAATTTTTATTAATATCAAATAAACAATTGTGATTTATATTAACTAAAAGATAGTCTCATTGTTTTTACATGAGTTCAAAATACTTATGATGTTTACAAAGAAAACTCTAATCAATATTGAATGGAAAATAATATAAGTCTCCATAAAAAAAAAAAAAAAAAAAAAAAAAAAAAAAAAAAAAAAAAAAAAAAAAAAAAAAAAAAAAAAAAAAAAAAAAAAAAAAAAAAAAAAACTTAACAACAATGAGTGAAAAGTAATTTTTACTAACTTGGAAAAGCTATCATCAACAGTAGTCAAAAAAGTCAGTACAAGAAAAGGAGTTGAAAAAATAATATAAAAAATATAAAATTAAAAGACATAAAGCACCAAAATTTTCAAAATGTATAACTTTAATATAAAAACTACAATTGTCTAATTATATATAGCTACTATTTTAAATTTCTAAAATTTAATTTTTGTAACACAAAATTATATTCAAACAAGATATCTTTTATAAAACATTTTAAATTTTTTATAAAAATAAAGTTTTGTAAAGATTTACCATCCAAACTCAAAGACTTCTTAATCCTTGAATTCATCACTCATGGCCTTATTATTATCACCCTACTTTGTTTTTGTCTTAATAATATACTAGAAATTTCATTCGTTCTTCATTCAAAATTGTTATCAATGTGAATATGAAGACAGGAATATGTAATTTCTAAAGTATAAGTATTAAACCTACTCATTACTATCTCTCTATTTTTATTATTAATATTATATTTCTAAAAATTTATACACGAAACATGTAAAATTGTAGAGGTTGTCTATTAGATATGTTTCTTTTTCTCTCACTCAAATAACCTTACAAAAAGTCATCTAATGCCTATTCGTTAAGAGTTTGCTAAAATTATTTTACAAAAATAAATATAAATCATTAAGTATAATTAAAATATTTACTTAAATCGTCTAAATCACATTGTTTATTAAAATAAGTATTTTTAATTGTTAAAATGCGATTTAATTTTTAACTTAAGAACAGTAAAAGAGTTAAAAGACTTAAACTTCTAATGTGAGTTGTACTAAAGTGTTGAAAATTAGACAATCCAAAGTCCTTTTAGAGGATCAAATTATTTAATAAATAGTTTTGATGATAACAAAACTCAAGTATATATTTTTATTTAATGATTTATATACACACAGTTAACATTATTATTAAAGCAGTAGACAAGTCAATGAAGAGATAAATTTTCTTACTATTTATTCTTATGTTATTGATTTGATTTAAATTGATTTTATAACATTATGTGCTTTAACGTTAATATTTATTCATAATTAAAATTATTCAGATTCTTATGAAATGTTTAAATATGATTAATTGATTTTATATCATATTGTGTTTTAATGTTCAGATTTGTTCATAATGGAAATTATTCAAATTATTTTGGAGTATTTAAATGTGATGAATTGATTTTATATTATGTTGTGCTTTAACGTTCAAATTTGTTTGTTCATAATGGAAATTATTCAAATTATTGATGAGTATCTCAAATATAATTCTTCTATGTTATTTCATATTATTTTCTCAATACATAAAAATTAGAGAAATATAATATTTCCAGTTTGAGCTTCATACATCAGAAAGTCAAGATCTGTTCAAGCATCCCAACGGCTAGTTTGTAAAAAGCTACATATAAAGGAGCAATTTCAAGTTGAAGAACAAGAAGCAAAAAGAGAAATACATCATACAACACATTGAAGAATTATAGTTTCTACTATTGAGTGTTTATTGTCAATTTGTTATTGAGAGCATATAGAGTTTTGGGTTGTGTGAAACCATTGTGTAATTCTTTACCATTGTGAAGTAAACCCTTGTGAGTTTTCATTGTTCTCTCTTTTGAGAGTGTTTATTTCAATCTTGAGTGGTCTTGATCTTAGGGGCAGATTGGGACTGGTATAACCTAGAGAGGTTTGTGTACTCATGATAACTTAGAGAGGTTTGTGTATTCGTTATAACCTGAAGAGGTTTGTGTACTCGTTGTAACCATTTATGACACCTCTTAAACGGTTTGTTCAAGGGGGAACTAGACGTAGCCCAAGAGATTAGGGTGAACCAGTATAAAACTGCTTCATCTGTGCTTATATATTCTTGTGATTTTTATTTATACGAATTTGAGTTCAGGCTCCATCCAATCACCCCTTCTCGAGCCAGTTGTTCCTACATAAAGAGAAAAGTGAAACAATAAAGGAAAGCAAAAGATTATCTCAACTAGAAAAGATATGGATCCAATTATTAACACACTTATATTAGATCAGATCAACTCTTTTTTATTGAATGTCTTAGGTTAAAACTTTTATAAAAATCAACCAATATCACACTCTTCCCTCAACCTAAATTTGTCTTATGATATTCAACCAATTATCGCCCACTTCTATAATTTTAAATTTTAACTACACTAGAAATTCAACCATTAAACTTTTCCTTTCAGTTTATGTTTTGTTGTCATTTATAAGGAAATAGAAATTAAAATTTAACATAATCACAAGCATGTGTATTTGTTCCCATCTCAATTAGAATTTAATATTTTACTTCTGGCATGAATGTTGGTACTGTTAGTTGGCTATTGACATAGATATGCTTCCTAAAAATATTATAATTTTAGAATAAATATCTTTTAGCCACTTATTGATACTTATAAGTCATTGTCCACCAGCTATACTACTGGGTGCAATTTAAGAAAATTTAAGTTTCGAAGAACATACAATAAATAATTGACCCACTTTCAGCTAATATTATATTTTGCAATAATTTATATCAAATGTAATGGGAACTGGAACTTTATATAAACATAATAAATACAATTAAGTATAAATATATTATTATTAAAATTAAGGGGAAAATATCTCTCATATGGAATTTAGTTTATTAAAACAACAGTAAATATGTAACCTTTCAAATATTTTTTCCAAGATAATTTATCTTTTTCAATAAAAAAATTATCAAATTATATGGATTTATTTAAAAATAATATGTGAATAAAAAGATTGTTTCACTTAAAAGAAATTGTATAAACCAATACCTGTAACAAAAGGAATATACACAATTTTATATGTTCTAAAGGAATAAAACTTTCTCCATGTGGGATATGAAAGTATATGTTGTCTTTGAACCAAAAGTAACCTAAGGTGAATAGATAAATTATTATATAAAGATTGATAGTTATGTATTCCTTAATTGGTGGAAAATAAATTATATAGAAAGAGAAAATATTTTAATTTTTCTTTAGTTTAAATTGTAGGCATTTCCTGTCATATTTTTTTATATTAAACGGAGGAATAGTGTATATTCACAATTTATAGTCATTATAATACTTCTAACCTAACGTGGTTTCTAATGCAAAAAGTTATATTAATTATTTACTAATATCCTTAAAATAATTATTAGAGCATTTTCTATGTGAGTTATTAATGAAATAGAATTTTAATATTTAAGAAGTTTTGTACAGTTTTATTGTGGGAGCAATTGGTATATAACTCCTTATATATAAGAATTTTTTTTTACACAAACATGATTATGTGAGAGAAAAAAAAAAAAAACTTACATAAGAAAGAGTTTCACAGACAAGGATCACCATGAGTTTCATCAATCATTTGGTTAAAATATAATTTAACTTTTTCTCTCACACTTTCATTTTTATTGTCCTTTATCGCATTTCCATTTTGCATCTCCAAGACCTTCATCTATTGCTTTATTAGTTTAAATTATTTAAAAAATTTGAGTATATGGATGTAGTTTTTCGGATTCTATATTCTATATTTCAGTATGTAATTCTTTTTTTGCACAAAGGAATACAAAATCTAGAAGATAAATATGAATTTGATATAAAGGAGGTGTGTACAATGAAAGATGTATAATAAAAGATAAGTAATGAAAGGAGATGATTATTATGTTTTCTTTACGTAAGGAAAAAATTGCCATTTTAAAAAGATATGGAAGTGCAAAAAGAACCTATGGAGGTGGGAAAAAACACTCTAAGTTAGATACCAGTCATAAATAGTCTACTTTAATGGGGTCAAGTTAAAAATAAATTGGGTCCAACCCACTTATTTAGTGAGTTAATAAAAAGAGATTGATCCACAAGTTATAGATCAAATTGATAATTATACCAAAAAATTTGTGAGTTGTACTAAAGAGAAAAGCGAAACAATAAAGGAAAGCTAAAGATTATCTCAACTAGAAAAGATATAGATTCAATTATTAACACACTTATATTAGATCATATCAACTCTTTTTTATTGAATATCCTAGGTTAAAACTTTTATAAAAATCTACCAAGTTGAAAAAACAAGTTCTAGACCATTTAAAAATACTTTTGGACATAACCAATTTATTGGGTAAATAAATATAAATATTGATTTTTTTTGACATATTGTGTTAGATAGTAAACATATTGATGTTTATAAATAAACGTCTTATTAAAAGTATCATTTTAAAAAGCAAGTCATGTTAGACCCTACAAATAAGTTTGTCATCTAAAAAAAATCTACAAGCACAAAAGGTTAAGAAGAAGTTAGAAATGAGACTTGACTATTAGATTAGTTTTATAAAAATAATGGCTCAAGTGAAAATGAGACTTGACTATTAGATTTTTTTATAAATACTTGTTTTTAGTTTAATAATATAATAATCATGTACCCATTTCACTTTTTTCACTTACTCAAATGATAATTTTCTAAATCCTTACATTTTCCACAACAAGAAAAATTTTCGTCCTAATTGTAATCAATATAGAATACAATTTTTTATATTCCAAATTACACAATTTATAATATATTTTTTCATATTTTAAATTTTAGAATATAAAAAATTTATTCCATATTACACAATCCAAAAAAAAAAAGAAAAATACAATTAATAAGTTGAAGAGAATAAAATAGTATTTTTAATAATTATACAAAAATACAAGAAGTAGAATAAAATAAAAAAAATAAAATTGACAAGCTTAATTTATGCTATTAAGTACAATTTCTTCAATTTCAACTTGTGCCTTGGCACCTAACTTATCCAAATGTGTATTTCATAACTTGTACTTGGTACATAATAATGATGCAAATTTATACTATGATACAAAAGTATATTCATCGTTTCCTTAATTTTCATCTTCTAATTCAGGCTAAATAAATTCAAACAAAGTATATATTTTATTCTTCACAAAGAGTAATTTACATTATACACAGATAGCATTGATATTTTCATCTAAGTTTTAAGAAATGTTCAAACAATAAATGATTCTATATAAAGATTATATTCCAATACTCGACCGTAATAAACAAACATATCATTAAATAAATACTTTAATCTTACCAGGTTCACACTCTCTAGGTTTCATTGTACGGTCCCATTGTATCTTTATGGGTTAAACAATGATCAGAGTGCATAGAAGAACATTGTTTTTAAAAAGTACCCAAATCAATAATAACCAAGCAAAATTATACTATTACCAACTTTATATTGTATACTATTACGGTAAGAAAAAAAAAAGCACTATCCTCTCCGTAATTTTCATCCTTCAAAACCAGTATAAATAAATCCAAACAAGATATATATTTTATTTTTAAAAAAAGCAATTCATATCATACATATAGATAGCATTAATCTATTTAGTTAACTTTTAAAAAAAGTTGAAACAATATATAATTCTTTATAAAAGATTACATTCAATACTTTTCAGTAGTTAACAAATATATCATTGAATAATTGTTAGACGTTTCAACAAGTGTATTGAGTCCGAAAATAAGTAGAGTATCGTCTCCACAAGGAACGAAATTTATAATTGTAAATTGAATACGTATTAATGTATTATGAACAAAAAACACGTAATAAAGGTTGATTTGGATTTGAGTGAATTGATGAATGTAATAACAAAGCAATTAACATTAAAATGTGTTAAATCAATATTAATAAAGATCTTGGGATTGAATTGTAACTCTCTTCTTCTCATACACTCTTAATCATATATTAATATCATCTTTTTCAATTGCAAATAAAAGTCATTCAACCTAATTCCTCTATATTTGAAGTCCATAAATTAAAATAGTTGGCTCTGTTCCTAGTTGCTAGAATAGATTAATCAACATTAAGAATAGTTACTATTACACTATAATTCATCCCTGAACTTATACATGCAATGCATTAAAAGTTTGGTTCCAAATTCAAAAATTGGTTCCAAATTCAAAAAGTGCTTTCTAGCCACAATAAGAATTCTAAAATAAATCAAAGTATGAATAAAATGTAAAACAAAGGTAATTGAATTTAATGATATCAAACAATGTTAAGAGTGCATTCAAAGTTGATAAATTACCTCCAATCCCAAGAATAAAAAGTTTAGCTACGCATGGTAGTCATGAAATACATGAGAAAAGAAAAAGAAAGGATCTTGATCAAGAACGACGCTCCAAGAATATATCAATGAATGATAAGTGATGTCCCCCTTCATTTGACTTAGCTTTAACCTTTTATAGCTTTGGCTCCTTGCATTAGATTAAATTGCGGTCGTTATTTCGTAATTCACACTCATGCAACGTTGATGCCTTTTACATCAATGGACTACATCACATCCAACGGCCACACATGGACCACATCACACACATCGGCCACACATGGACCACATCATACATATTGGTCACACATGGACCATATCACACATATAGGCCACACATGGACCTATCGTCTTCCGGAAGACTCATTAAGTATGCCCCTACCAGACCCTAACATCTAATCTAATACCCAAGACTTAGATTCAACAAATCTAAGAGAAAGGACTAATCCAATACTCAAGACTTAGATTACTAGCGAATCCAAGAGAAAGGACTAATCACCCAAGACTTAGATTGTCATCGATTCTAAGAGAAAGGATCAAAGTAAGTTCAAACATCCAATACCGAGTGTCTGCCAGCGGTCCCGGTGTGTTTGAACTCCCTCATCAGCTTCTCACCACCTGATATCTTAGTCTACGTGACTTAGATCATTAGTGAAGCTAGAGGATCTCTGTTAAACATAGACGTGTTATACCTAATGTACACAAACAAGCACAACTCATACATTATCCCAAATGTATGACATCAACTTCATCATTCAATTATTAACATCCATACATATCATTGAATCCACAAATCATAGTATGCAAGAATATTTCCATTATCAAAACAATACTTAACTACTAAATTGTCAAAATTTACTGTTCTGACATGTTCACACAATATAAAATTAAATATTTTATCAAATATCATCCAAGAACGTCTTTACCACCAGAACAATATATATGTACTAAATTTCATCAAAATCAGTCATCTCTATATTTTCAAAATGATTTCAATACTAAATCATGCATAAAGACAATTCCTCAATCAATCGTGCATAAAGATATATTTTATTCAATAACTGGTATCAAACTTTTAAAACATATCAAAGTCTTATCACAAGTCATATTCAATCCATCAAAGAATTGTCAAAAGTTCTTGCATGCTACTTTCTAACATCATTACTCAAAACAGTTCAATTAAGCACACTAAGTCAAGATAAATAATCAAACTCATTCAATGCTCAATGATCAGTCAGATCTGCAAGAAAGATTTGAGCACTGATAATCACATGTTCAAGTTTTCTATCTTAGAGTATTATTTAAAAGTAACTAAAAAATATAAAAACAAGTTACTAGCTTCCCTTACGTGATGACGATCCCTAAAATAATTTCTTCAAACTAGTTAGTAGTACTAACCCAATCACTAGGGATCTAGAACGAGTTATCAAAACAAAACCAAATTTTAGTATAATCTTAATTAAGTGAAGATAAATACTTTTCTCAACTGTCCTTAGTGATGATAAAAACCTAAGGAAAAATAGAGATTAAGGATCCTTAACTCCTTAGCTACTCCATAGTGTGATTAGATTCTAAAATAGATAAGATACAAAGAAGGAAAATTAGAGAGAAGGAAGAGCTTCGAAGAGAAAAGAAAAAGAAAATGGAGGTGAAAGGGTCGTATGGTTCTGTTCTTTTTTTTTTTTTTT
>Ga0209489_109895_pt1 | contig 11341 bp, 11 predicted proteins | sample SiratrowhiteBW_FD_187527 | JGI IMG/M metagenome (GOLD analysis project Ga0209489, IMG submission 187527) | Root nodule microbial communities of legume samples collected from California, USA - Siratro white BW (SPAdes) (version 2) | ecosystem: Host-associated > Plants > Roots > Nodule | place...
ACACAAAAAAAAAAAAAAAAAAAACATTGAAGTTTGAAGATTCAAAGGAAGCCTCAATTTGCAGGATTCAAGACATGCATGGTAACCGTAGAAAGAAACCAAAACAGACCCAATACACAAGATAAAGAGTGAACAAAAACAGAACCATCAGAATCCAACACATCACCAAGTACACAAAACAGAATAGTTAGACCTTCCAAAAGAAGAGAGATGAAGAATGTTTTACTGGGTTCCCACAACTCAACGCACCATCACAGTAAAACAGAAAAAAAGAAAGAAGAAAGAAAGGTCTCACTTGGTTTACGAAGAATGCTGCGAAAAGTGAAGGGTCGTTTGTGTTGATGATTGTCTGTTTGGCTGGGCAAACGAAACTCATTCAAGTTAAGTCTCCATGAAGCTTTTGCAACCTCTCCCTCCTCTGACGCCAGAAACGGTTCCCGCCGCCGGGGTATGCCGTCAGTCTCCTCCATGTTTGGTTATCTGAGAGTTTTTGGTTTGGTTTTGGGTTAATGCAATGTGAAATGTGAGTGATAACTGATTTCCTAGTTATAGGGAGAGAGGAAAGGAAAAAACAACTGTACTGTATCTATATATGATATAAGATATAAGATTGTAGAAACACATGTGTGTTAACTTCTTTTACATAACAAAAAAAAATAAAAGATTAATTCTCATCATAAGTATTAAAATAAAAACATTTAAATTTATAAAAAAATATATTTATAAAAAATAATTATAAATAAATAATTGTATCGTAGTTTTTTTTTATAGATAGTTGATTAAATCTAAAAAAATAATTACAAAACTAAAAATATAAAATAATGACACAAACTCATAACACAAAAGGTATGTCTTTTTACTATTTTAAATAAAAGAACATTTGAAAAAAAAGTATATAGTCTCCTCAATTTAGTATTTTAAAAGCTAAAAGTATACTTTTTTAAATAAAGAATCAAAATATATATTTTTTTAAATGTCAAACTATTTTAAATTTTACATGTTTTTAAATATAGTATTACTAAGAATTATTGACCATGACTAATATTGTTCTACATTTTAAGGATACATATGAATAATATCTATAATCTTATAATGTTTTAATTTTTAATATCTTAGACATCAAATTAATAAAAAAGATAAATAAAATTATATTTTAAAACAATTATTTTTATAGTTTTAATTATAATATGCAATAATGATTCCATTTTTTAAACTAAAAAACTAAAATAAATTTCAAAAAAATAAATCAAATTTATTTTAAATTTCAGATAATTTTTTATCCATAATATTAGTAACAATTACTTATCATTGAAAACCATGTTGACTATAGTTCCATATTTTAAGAAAACATAATAGGAACACTATTCAATCTATACCATTATTAGAAGGTGTATTTTTTAACTATTTTTTTTTGTTTTGTCATTTGTAACTAAACAATTATATATTTTAACACTACATTTCTTAATAAATATATGCTATATTTTTTAGAAAATTATATTCTTTAACAAATAAAAAAATATTTTCTTTAATAAAATGTGCAATTGCATAATTTTTTACTTAAAACTAATTCAATAAGTTTTTAATCACCAAATACCATTTTCAAATCATTCTGACAAAATGATCTATTTTCTTAGGATTGTATTATTGTAATGTAATAAGAATGGGATACACATGGATTGGAATGTGTTGGGTAATTCGAGGGGATAAACACTGGGGAGACAAACAAGAATGAGAACTGAGCCAACCCATATAAGAGAATGACACCACCTTCAACCAAAAACCTTAAGACATTGGATTTGTGGGTCTTCTTTCTTATATGTTGCTCAACTTTCTCATTCCTACTCAATGTGGGACTTAGACTCACACTTGGATACCTAACAAATCTCCCCCTCAAGTGAGAGTCCCTTCCACATTGGTACACTCCCCCTCGAGCGGAAGCATTTTTCAAATACGAGTACCTTATACTTGTATAAAACCTAACCTTCGGCTCTGATACCACTTGTTGGGTAATTTGAGGGGGTAAACACTGGGGAGACAAACAAGAATGAGAACTGAGTCAACCCATATAAGAGAATGACACCACCTTCAACCCAAAACCTTAAGGCATTGGGTTTGTGGGTCTTCTTTCTTATATGTTGCTCAACTTTCTTATTCCTACTCAATGTGGGACTTAGACTCACACTTGGATACCTAACTGAATGTCTTTCTGCTAATGATATATATATATATATATATATAAAATTTATAGTGAAGATTTCCAATTTAGATATACATATTTCATATTTCATATTTCATATTTCTATATTCTTTTTAATTATATTTTAAAATTATAAAAAATGTAAAACTATTGTTAAAATTAACTTCACACTATATATTACACATTAGCCACAACTAATTACTATTATTTTAAAATTACTATTCTTTTTCTTATTTTCTTAAAATATATAAAAGTTTTTCCTACTAGTAACTAATAATGAAGATTGATTTTCTAAATGTTTTTCCTATGTACACGTTCTTTCTAACCTTATATTTATTAATTAACTTTTAATTAATTGTTTTAGTTTTCATTATCTAAAAAATACCCATAAAGATTGAAGTTATTTTATTGTATAATTTTAAAAATTAAAATATTTTACAGTTGTTTTAATACTTATTTTATTTTGACAAAAAATTACAAAACACATCTATTATATAATTATAATATAATAAAAATTAATAAAAAATAAATTTTTAATTATTTGTGTGTGCACAAATTTTTTTAACTTTAATATAAATTGCAGTAATATTTTTTTATTAATTTTATTATAATAATTCATTTTTAACTATTATTAAAAAAACATAATCACCTAAAATCTTTTTATTTTCACTGTTTTTTTTTACTGTTGTTAAGGTATCATCATGATTCGAATTCTGAACCACTATGCTAAACATACCCTATCAACAAATTTTGATTGTTTTCACATAATTAAATTTTAATTTTATTTAAAATAAAGACTTGATGAGTGATGAGCTTTAATGCCGCATTATTGCAAATGAAATTTTTATTTGAGCATTGGAAAAGATGTTTAGGGTTTAGTACTCTCACGTCAGAAACATTCAAAGCGTTTTTTTTTTTTTCCCTCTAAACTTCTAATTTTGAATAAATTCTTAAAAATAATAAAATTTTAACAACTTCATCGACCATTCGATAACTTATTTTTGAAAGTAATATAGTATAATTATTATAAAAATAAATTCAATATAATTTTATATTTTTTTACCTAAAAGTAAAGTTTTTATTCTACTCGATCTCTCACCAACTAATGTTCTGAGAGAAAGAAAATGAGAATGAATCTCTGAAAAAACATAAATGAAGTTGTGGGAACTCAAATACCCTGTCATAAATACGCTTTAATAGTTCTTTTTTTTTTCATCTGTCTCTTTCTTTTGTCTCTTGTGCTACTCCCTCCTCGAGTATCTCTCAATAGTCATTGTTCTCCTCGAGTTGCTCTTGATAGTAATTATTTCCGCCACCAGATTCCTATGTATAACTATAATAGTGGGTTTAAAAGATAACTTTGTTCAGATCATATTTTCAAATAAAGGATATAACTTTGATTAGATTATCTTTCCAAATAAATACATACTTTTTTTTGTTTAACTTCTCCAGATGAAGTAGTCTAATTCTCTGGGTAGTCTTTATAATTTGATCTTCCTTGTACCTCCTTTTTGTTGCTTGAAATTTTAAAAACAAAAAACTTTCAATAATTCTTTGTTTTGCGATTTGGTTCATGCATTATGAGTATTTTATCTTTGGTATCTCTTTGAATGAGATTTTTGGGTACCTTCCTGTGTTAATTTAACAAATTCTTTGATCAGATTAGGACGAGACACTTGGCACATTTGGACCAATGAACTTCTTTTGACACATCATATTATATATCATGAATAGTTATTTAATATAATTAAATTTATGATAAAATATTTGTAATATTAAATAAATTTATTTAAATATATAAAAAGTAAGTTAATATATTCAAATACATTAAATAAATAAATAAATTGTTAGGATTTAGTTTAAAATAAAGATAAAAATTAGTCAATTAAAAAGAATAAATAGTTAAAAATAAAGATAAAATGAGACAATTTGAGATGATTATGATAGAAAAAAAAACTTGCAGTCCCAATTTGAATAACCTGTGCATAGTTTTGAATACAATATATAAAAACTAATGTAACCAATTTCGTGTAGAAGATTTAAGTGGTCATCAACTGTAACACTCAGATACGGTAATCTCACAAATTCGAACACCTAAAGAGAAGGAATTTCCTTCAATACTAGCATTATAACTGATTTCAAAGAGGAGAGAAATGATTTTACTAGACAATATGCATCCCACCACTTCATCAATTTTGCTTTTTAACCAACTCCTGAGCCATGTATCCTGTTGTCTTACTCCTTCTTTTACGTGTGTTGTTATCATTATCTTCATCATTGAATAGAACGTTGTCCTCAAGGTTGAAGTGAGGGTATTAACGTGGATGTTTGTAAGACGTCCCAAATAGCCTCTTCTGGGGTTAATCTTTGCCATTGGATTAACACCTCCTCTTGCCATGATCATTCTTCTTAATTGAGGTTGTAATGGACAACATTTCTCATTTAGTAACAGTACGGGAATGCAAACAAGGGGAGGTTGACCTTCACATAGTTACTATCAGTTTGACCACTGGTGATGCATTGCTATAATATTTTGCCAAGATGTTCATCTCTTTGTAATTCAACCTTCAACGTTTGGAGCCATTCCAATTTTGGATTAGACCACGTAGCAAGGAAACATCTTGAGAGGGCATAAGCTACTACATTCTCCCCTCCTGGTTTATATTGTATTTCGAAGTCATAACCAAGCAGTTTATGTAGCCACTTGTGTTGCTTTGGAGTGTGCAGATTTTTGTCTATTAGTGACTTAAGGCTTTGTTGATGTGTTTTGATAAGGAACCTGTTCCCTAGCAAATAATGTATGCATTTAGCAATTGCTTTAGTTATTGCATAGAGTTCCCTCGGGTAAGTTGAATGTCATTGCATAGTAAGGGATAATTTTTTGGAAAAATACGCAATTGGGAGTTTTTGTTGAGTCAGGACAACTCCAATGTCATTGTCCGATGCATCCGTTTCAATTTCAAATGGTAATTCAAAATTTGGTAAGACAAGTACAGGTTGGGAAGTAATTACTGTTTTCAGTTGTTGAAAAGCTGCCTTCGCCTTGTCACTCTAGTGGAAAGCTTCTTTCTTTAACAAATATGTGAGGGAAGTTGCCAACGAGGCATAACCTTTAATAAATCTTTTGTAATAACCCGTTAAGCCCGAAAATCCCCGCAGTTGTTTGATGGTTTAAGGGTGTGGCCACTCCTTGACAGCCTGCACTTTGCCTTTTTCCATGTGAACTCCATCTCCAAAAATGGTATGGCCCAAATAATCAATCTCTTCGGTTTCAAATAAGCATTTGGAAAGCTTTGCATATAAGGTTTCTTTTTACAAAAATTGTAATACTAATTCAAGGTGTTGTAGGTGCTTGTTCCATGAGGAACTATAAACCAAAATATCATCAAAGAATACAAGAACAAATTTTCAAAAATAAGGTCTAAATACATCATTCATCAGACTGTGGAAGGTAGCAGGTGCATTTGTCAACCCAAATGGCATCACTAACCACTCATAATGCCCTTGATGGGTTTTGAAGGTTGTTTTATGTCTATCATCTAGTTTCACCAATATTTGGTGGTACCCTGACCTTAAGTCCAATTTGAAAAAATAATTAGCTCCAAACAATTCATCTAAAAGCTCATCAACAGTGGGAATGGGAAAGTTGTCTTTGACAGTGATGTTATTCAATGCTCTATAATCAGTGCAAAACTTCCAAGTGTCATCCTTCTTCTTAACTAGTAAAATGGGTAAGGAAAACAGACTCTTATTAGGTTGTATGATGTCGTCAGCAAGCATCTGCTACACCATAATTTCAATTTGTGTTTTTTGGCTGTGCGGATAGCGATATGGATGAACCTTCACAGGCGCTACTCCTTGCACTAGTTGAATATTATGATCATGGTCCCTCTGTAGGGGCAAACCCATTAGTTGTGCAAAAATATTGGCATAAATATGTAGTAATACTACTAACTCGGGCTCCATGTCCTTGGGTAATTGTAAGGAAGCTGATGAGATCTCTTCCTTTTTCAGAACTTGAAGGGTAAATGCCTCAGCTATATAAAACAAGTTTAGGTCGAGTTCAAGAGGGGGGTGAATTGAACTATTAAACTTTTTTCATAAATATACCTTTTTATAAACTGGAGAATGAAAGTTCTTTAATGAAACTACTGAAAAAGTATATTATGAAGTGTACAACAAATGTTCAATAGATTCCATAATTGAAACAATCAATTGAAACGATGCACATAACATTATTTAACGAACCACAATCAAATCAGATGCATAAGCAGTAAATTGGAATCAAAAGATGATAATCAGAACCAGAATTACCAAAGATTTAGTTCAAACCAGATCAGTAACAATCAAATGAGTAGTAGAAACAATTCACTGAATGATACTTACGTAACAATTCAAATCAGAATTATAGTAATAACAATTTCAAGAAAGATTAGTTTTTTGAAATTCAAACAGATAAATAGTAATAACAGTAGACTGGAAACACAAAATAGACTGAAGAACAGATTCAGTCAACTGAACAGATATAAAACTTGTTTTAAAAAATACGAATTAATACCAGAAAATTAGCAATGAACTTAATTCGCACTAAAACCAGTTAACCACACGATGATCAGAATATGAGATAAGTATTCAAGAAGATTTAAAGAAAGATCAAGAACACAAGATTTTATCCTGGTTCACCCTTCCTCAAGGGCTACGTCCAGTCCTTTGCCAACAAACAAAGATTTCCACTAATCAAGATCACCAAGATCAATTTACATCAGTACAAACACTTGCAACCCGCAAGAACCCATTGCTCCCAGCAGTAAATAACCTATTGAACCCCTCAACAGAATAAGAACTAATCAGTAATTACTGATCAAGTCAAATTACAATAACCTTTGTATTCAAAACACAACAACCACTGTCACAAATTACAGTCCCACTGTAAAGTGCAACCTAGAAAACTCGCAACTCAAGAAATGTCAAATATTGTACAAAACAGTAATGCTTCTATACACAATCAAGTACAGAATGGTTTAAAGACAGTATAGAAGACTTAACTCTGGTGAAAAAAATCAGTGTAACATTAGACCTAATCAATTCAAGGCTCCAAGATCAGATCTCTTTCAGTTCTTGATGCAGTAATTCAAATACTCTTGTTCGCAATATGTAAAGGGCATTTTTCTCTCTTTTGAAAATCACAAAAGAGTTTGCTTAGAAAGCTTAGAGAATGTTTTTCTATCTGTTTCAAAATTACGCATCAACTTTATATAGAAAACTGGTTTTATCAGACAAAAATATTAATTGATTTATTCAAGCATTCAATCGATTATTTTTCTGTAACAGAGAAAAAATTTCAACAAGTTTAGTTCCAGAAAAAAATTTATTGTAAAATCCTGATTTTAGAATTTCTTAAGATTTTGTTAATTAGAATTTATTATTGCAGCTTTCTTTGAGTGGAATCTAATGTGACACATGATTTTATACCAAACCAAACTCACACACACCCCAATCTAATTCCTAAACCAAAACGACCTTCAAGCTCTATGAAGGCTTCAAGTAATCCACTCGTAAGCTTTAATCTATAGTCTTCATCATGTTGTTGGCTTCATCAAATTACTTAGCTAGCCTTGGTGCTAACAAGCTATAGAATCTGTATGCACTAGACGCTTGATGTGATGAAATTGGGCTTGTAATGGAATTGAGGACTTTTCTCCAAATATTGTGACAAATTTTCCTTGTAAAAATCTGACAAATGATGAGTCATAATCCACTATATAGGCCTTTAATTGCTTTAACCATGTTGTGTCAATAATTAAATCACAACCTGCTAAATGCATGACATATACCTTTGGAACATGCACCTTGTAGTCTTGCATTGTGATTTCCAAAGAGGGAATGCACCCTTCTACTGTCATTACTTCGAAATTGCCTACCATCACCTTAAAGTCGGGCTCCACAGGTAAGTTCAAGAATTTAGCAATGCGAGGTTGTATGAAACTATCAGAACTGCCACCATCAATCAATGCCTTAATTTCCAGCCCATTGATTAGGTTTTCACTCTAATTGTTGCAGGTCTGCCTGTTTTGTACATAACATTGTAAGATAAATGATGCTCTATCACCTATTGCTCTAGTTTTTGTAACCTATAAGTGTTTATTGGAGTACCTTCAACCAATTCTGAATCGAGTACTGTACCAGTATCATTCTCCTCCAATTGATACAACATAAAATGCCTATTCAGGCATTCATGAGCAGGAGTAAATGTTTCATCACAATAAAAACAAAGACCCTTCTCACGGCGACTTTGTTGTTCTACTAGGGTGAGTCATTTAGTCTGATTTCTATTGTTGATGGGTGGCTGATTGGGTGTAGGAAGTAATGGAGGTAAATTATTTCTTGGTAACGTTTTGGAAGAGAAATTGGGGTTCGGGAGTGAAGGTTGGGGTTGATACTGGTTTGGCCCATGTATGGGTTTCAAATGGGGGGAAATTTGTCTTCATACATTGAGCCTTGACCTCCCGTTTGATGTCAGGCTGTAAGTCGCTGATGAAATAATCGTGAAGTGCATCTGACGGATCGAAGTTGGTGCAGTTTGCCAATGAAACGAAATCGGTGTAATATTCCGTCACTAACCCTTGTTGTTGTAGCTTGAATAGCAACTCAGTGGAGATTCAAAAAGAGAGAGACCAAATTCTATCTTGATGACCCTCTTTAATTGGGTCTAGGAGCGAAACTGAGCAGTGCGTTGGGACATTTGAAACCATGGAATCGCCATTCCCGTCATGTGAAATGTTGTTATTCCAATTTGTTCTTAGTCGAGAATTTTGAAGAAATCGAAGTATTGATCCATGGAGAAAATCTAGCCGAGGACATCACTGCTGTCAAACTTGGGTAAGTCGAAGTTCATCCTTTGAGTCTAATATGGAAGACGAGTATGATTTTTTTGATCGTGATTTGAGTTCTCACCATGCTGGTACTCGGAATAGGGAGACTGAGTTTTGTTTTGGCTGTTGAGGAGTTGTGCAATGGCTTGCTGGATTGCATCAATCTTTAAGTCGGTCATCTCTACTGCTTGAGCTCTCTCAGCTCGTTGTTCTGCCGCCGATTCTTCAAACATTTGAAATAATTTCTTGATCTCAGTCTTCATCACCTTTAGTCTTGTGTTATCCGAGATCGACATGGTCAATGAAAACACCAATAAAAGGGTAACAGATAAGTATAGGATTGAAGGGAGCTTGTTGATGAAATAGTATATTAAACCTCTTAATATAATTGAACATCCATCATTAATAACAAGAAATTAAAAACAAGTTTGATTGTAGAATATTAAATTAATCAATAGCCTTCCACTGCTTGATATTCCTGCATTGCATATGGGTTCTGAAATTGATGAGAAAGAAATTAAGAAGAGAATTTGGAAGGGGAGAGAGAAATAACATAACAGAATTGTTAGAGGAAAGAATCAGGAAAATCAGTATAGGTTAGCTACCAAACATAATCTTCTATTCTCCTATTAGTCGCTGTCTCTCTTTTGCTCCTTCTCAACCTCGTACTAGATGACTCATGCGCAAGTGTCCCTTTTGAGTAATCAACTCATTTTTTTCTTCACAAGACAATAGCTTATGAATAATGACATTGGCTTCCTCATTAACCCCCTTAATTAACTGTGATTTATTTTTAATCCTTACACTCCGTCCCATTTAAGAAAGGACTAGTGAACTTGCCCACCAAAATTTAAAATAAATGGTATAGAAAATTAATTTAAAAGATAAATTTAGTTAAAAGCTTAACATATTGAAATATTTTATTCTAAATTTCATTTGAATATGATTTTTTTTTATTAATATTACAGATATTACATTTATAAAATAAACTGACAAGACAAGTGAACTGGTATTTTAAATTTTCAATAACACTAAAATCTTTTAAAAATATATCTTAAACCCAAATAATTAATAAAAAATTATTCTACTTTGTAAATTAGATCCTAACCACCTAGTCTAATCCACTTTGCCATAGGTCAAATTATTACTATTATTAACGTTTGAATATGATTTATATTAACTTTTTTATTTAACTATTACACTAATTATATTATTTATTTTTTCATTGTAATATTATATTTTAAGATATTATAATCATCACGTTAATTAGCATAATAAAAATGACGTCATATTTTTAATTTATTTAATATGTATATATATATACCTAATTATTCATATATGAAAATACTTACAAAGAGTATCAAGATATATGAAAATACTTACAAAGATTTTAAGATATTCTGAATACATTCAAACACGATTCTTTTATTATGAGCCTGTCTGAACTCTAGGAAAGCATACAAGGAAGCAATGTTTACAAGAGAGAGAAAGAGAGAGATGGAAGGTTATCAAGGATACCTCTTCCTTCTATCAGTCTCTCTATTTATACATGTTTGTGGACTTCAAAGTCTCGCTAAATTCAGATTTTAAATTTTACATTTTGGTGCAGGAATAAACTTTTACTGTAGACATGTCTTTTCCTGCTTTTCTTTGTCTGACGTGTTTTATCCACAGAAGCTTTTAACGGGGGGTGGCCTATCATCTTTTGGCATGCTTTGTCAAGATTCTTCATTGAGTGGAGTCTTTTAGTAGGAGTCTGACCGGATTCTCAACAGAGGGTTCCTGTCTTTTTACTTAGCTGGCAAGATTCCCAACAGGGCTGTCTTGCTTTAGTGGGGTCCAATTTTAGGGAGGATTCCAAAACAATCGTCCTCATTTTTATGGAAGGGGTCACTGATCTCTTCTTCTTCTTCATCTGAATCTAAGGAGGAAAGAGTTTCTAGTAGGGTTGCTCGTATTTCTGCTTTCGATTTTCCTTTTAATTTCAAGTTATTCCTCTGTGGTTGGACTTGCTTTTGAGGGGTTGGTGGTAAAGACATGGTTCCATTCTTCCAATTGCGGAATTTCTCCTCAAGGAATTTTATGTCGAAACGCTTCCACCATCATACTTTTATTTTTAAACACAAATGTTGAGGGAATGGACTTGGACGATGCTGATGAGTTTCAAAAACATGTTGGCATATCCATCCTACTCCCATTTTTCCACAAAATTTTATTAATTTTAGGTGGACGGGAAGATCAGGTGTTAATCCTTTGAAATTTTCATAATATT
>Ga0209489_109896_pt1 | contig 11338 bp, 4 predicted proteins | sample SiratrowhiteBW_FD_187527 | JGI IMG/M metagenome (GOLD analysis project Ga0209489, IMG submission 187527) | Root nodule microbial communities of legume samples collected from California, USA - Siratro white BW (SPAdes) (version 2) | ecosystem: Host-associated > Plants > Roots > Nodule | place: USA...
ATATCATAAGAATCAATTATCAAGTCATGAATTAATACGACAAGCAATGAGCGCAAAAACAAAATACCGACATTGAAGGGAAAGACATATATATAAACACAATATTCATTACATGAGAGTTCAATTGGTTTATTTTTTGAGTAATGTTATTTTGAGATTTAAAGATGACGTTTTCTTATTTGGCATTCCAAGGTAGTAGCAATGTTGTAAGGATATGGAAACAAACTGATTATTTTAATATGTTAAGTTTTCACATTTCACTCTCTCTCTATTTGCATGTTCATATCTCTTCTTTTACATTTCGTATTCCCGCTCTCTCTGCCTTTCCAAGTCTCTTCTTTATCTACCACCCAAAGAATCAGAGATTAAAAAAAGGATTCCCAAAAGGAGAAGCTTAGAAGAAAAGAAGAGAATGTCACAAGTTGCCATAGGTTGCCAAGTAAGTAAGCAGCGGTTGCCACAAAGATGAAGTTCTTCTTGCAAGGAAATGTACAAGGACAACAACTGAAGTGAATTGGTAGGCACACTTTCAAAGGAAAAAGATGTCATAAATGTAGTGGAGGAAGATCTGGAACTTCACTAAATGTTGATATTGGTAAAGTGGGGTTGAATGTGGCAATTGCCAAACCTTGGTCGTAAGTGGCCAAGTAATTCATGACTAGTAACCAGACATATATTATGAAGTTATAAAAATAAATAAATGAGGTGAGAAAGTTTGTGAAAACACTTTGTTTGGGGAAAATAGTCACCAGTGACAGGATTTTGTGAAGTGGACCTCGTGGTCATGTGGGGAAGGTAGGGATGTAGGTGATAGTTACCAATCCCACAACACAAGTTGTCAAGTAAGTGAGTAGCAGTTGCCACAAGATGAAGTTCTTGTTGGAAGTAAATGTACAATGATTGAAGCGAGTTCATAAGAATGCTTTGAAATGGAAAAGATGTCATAAGTGTAGTGGAGGAAAAAGATATGAAACTCCACTAAATGTTGTTGTTGGTAATGTGTGGTTAAATGTCACAATTTTCAAACCTTGTTCGCAGGTGCCCAAGTGATCGAAGTCGTATCCGATCAAATAAATGCAGTTAAATGCAATACTAGGAAGTGGCTTCTAGATTGTCTCCCAAGGACCTACTTTTCTGGCAAAGGATTAAACACACAAAGAGAAGGGGGTTTTCGTGAAATAATTGAATTTAATAAAATAAAAACCAACAACCGAATTAAATTACCCTCTTGATTAGATTGCAGTCCGCTTATCACAGGATATAGAAATTCATGCCCAACTTATTGAACCCTAATTCCAACCCGAATTAATTAACTAAGCAAGAATTAACACAAGTTTTCCTTATGCAAATTAAGCATTCACATACATCGTTCATTCCATCCCAACAACCCGTGACTCACTCCATTAAGCATGACAGAGACACGAATTTCATATTAACTGAAACATTAAGCATGAACCAATAAAAGCATTAAGCACAGAAATAAAAGATGAAGAGTTAAGAGACGAAGAGAGCAAAAACAACACAACAACAACCTCAAAGATTCATCGCAATCTGAATCAAAAGGATAACCTTATAATTTAACCTTCCATTAAATTTGAAGGAAACAAACGAAGATTAAATGCAAAACAGAATTAAAATAGGAAACAAAACTGAATTAAAACAGAAAACAAAAATTGAATTGAAACAAAAAGTAGAGAATACAGAACCAGTTTTTTCAGAGAGACAGAGAGAGAACAAACTGAATCCCAAAAGTAGAGAATAAAGAACTGTTTGCGCTTTACCTCCTTTTATAGGCGGCTAGCCTTAGGTCAGCCCTCAACGCTAAACCTAATGGACCCAAATTTTTTCAATTATGGTCCAACGAATAAAAAATGAAAATAAAAACTAATAATGTGACAGCTCCTCTTCAATTCCAGAATTAATTTCCAAGTCCAATAAAATTCCAAAATTGCCCTGAAAATAATAATAAAATTAGCTCAGAAAATTCAAATTAAATAAAATTACGAACTTCTGGTAAATGAAGCCTAAACAGTGAAATTGAGAAAATAATAGGCAGTTAAGCACAAATCACTAATCAAAATAGGTACATAAAGACAAGTAAATAAGGGAAAATAATGACTCATCACCAAGTAATTCATGAGTGGTAAGCATATATATATATATATATATATATATATATATATATATATATATATTATAATTAGAGATTTATTATATATAATCATAAAAAGGTTTACATGTTGTTGTGAAATAAAGGAGTTAAAACAAGTTTAAATTTGTGAACTAACTTGATTCGTCATATATTCAAGTTAGTTGAATTGAAAAAAATAAATTTTTTTAAATATGAATTAGAGTAAATTCAGTTTTATTTACCTATAAGTTAAATGAGTTTAAGTCAGGTTACTGAGTAGATTAAGTGGTAAATGACCACCACTAATTATTGTTTTGATTATAATTGTTTGTTACTTTTAAATATATATATATATATATATAATACTTTTAAATATTAGAATATTGTTCCGTAATATTTAAATGCTTAATTTACTTGTTTGTTTAATTATATAAGTTGACACTTTGATTTTGATTTATTATCTTTATAAATTTATAATTATTTTCTAATTGTGATTAATTTTTGGTGAAACATGTCAAGACTTTGATTGTACTATTATAAATACATAAGTTCACTCAATCCATTTTGATTATACTATAATAAATACATAAAAAATAAATTAAAAAAACAAAACATGCTTAAGCAACACCAATATATGGTGGGTCAAATTAAGTTACAAAATTTATAGTTCACCAAAAAGTGAATTGGATTAAGTTGGTTTATTTTTAACTTAATTCATGATAATTTTTATAAGCGGATTTGACTCACTTTAATACTCCTATTATGATGTGAGTTTTGAGGGAAATCTAACATTGAAGAAGCTATTCTAAAATGAAGAGTTAATTTGAATGTTTTTCCTATATTTCAATAAATCTTTTAGGTGTATAAGAGATTTAGATAGTCGTATATGATAAAAAAAAGTTTATAATTTATTTTCTGTAAAAGTTAAATGTTTTTTTTTTATAAAAAGTTGTTTTGAAAAGATTTACGATTTTATTCTTATAAAAATTGTAGAAGAGATTTTGTAATTTTCTATTAACAAAAATTATACATTCAATAATAAAATACTTTCGTATGAATATAGGATATGAGATATCCAACCATGTTAAATTTTACTATATACTATTATTTGTGGATGTGCTTTGGTTAGAAAAGATTACTTCGTGTAACGTTATTTTTCACAAAAGAAAACATGATATCACCATAAAATCTCGAACTAATCCATTCATCACAGATAGTTGAAGATAAGATCAAACCAACCAATTATGAAATATCGAGAACTTAATGTCCAATAATAGTAAACCAAATTGCATCAGAACACAACACAAAAGTATAATCATGAAAATATAAGATGATCTAACGAAACATACAAAAAGAGAAACAAGATCATGCATACTTCGGTTTCAATCAGTAAACAAGATGCGGTTTACCAAAAAATTAGTCCATAAAATGGATGAAAAATAGAGCGGTTTGGCATGGTTAAGACCCACTTTGTTGCTAATCATTCTCTGCAAGCCTACTTCTAATCAACGCTTGAAGGAAAATTATCTTCTTACAACACGGGATTCAATGGTGGGAAAAGCTTTAGAAAATTAAGATTCATGCTTGTGATTTTTTTCTTGTTGGGTTCTTATGATTATCACTAGAGTTGGATAGCTTTTGGATAGGATTTGTGGGTGTTATGGACACAATTAAAATACAACAGTCGTGGAATTGATTGCGTGCATGATTTCAAAATGCTGTTTTCCCTTTTTCATAGTAGTGTGTAATTGCCTTTTGGAATGTTTAAAATAGTGTTTTAACAAGAAGACAAAAAGCTAGTGTGTACGGGTTATTATTATAATATCACTATACTCAAATCTTAATTTTTTTTTTCAAACAAATAAATTTAAATTACATATTTTATCATTAAATTGTACTATTTTGTAAATTTTACTGTTTAAGTTTACTTTTTTCCTAGTTTGTAATAGAATGATACATGTCACGGATTTTTTTTTTTAAAAAGAGATCAAAACAACTTAAATTTACCAAAAAAGTATTAAAATGATGTTGTTTTTAACGTGTTATTATTTGCTAAAAATTTATAAGTGAGAAAATTATATTAAGAGATAAGTAGGAAAAATAAAATAAAAAAAAATATGGGCGTGGATAGGAGAAGAAGAGTTGATGAAGTAGAGATGTGTGTGCAATAACTTTACAGAAAGAAGTGATTGCGTTGTTAGATCCAATAAATCCAATATTGAAGCAAACGAAGAACATTGTTGTTGTTAGTGATTGCTGTTTCATTCATCCCTTTTATGCATTTGCATGTAATATATTATTATATTTTGATTATTTAGGAAGATCTACTAGATCTTTTACTTATGATGAAAAGGCAATTATAGAGTAGAAGACCCAATCACACTCTCCCAAGTGCCCCACGACAAAAAACGAATATTCATCAATCCAGTAATTAGAGCAATTCATTCTTTTACTTCCAAATCTACGTACGTATTTTGTATTATGCGATACTGCTACTAAAATAAATAAATAAATAAATTCTTTTCATTTATAAAGTACTGTTTGGTGGCCATTTTTAAAGTTAAACTCTTCTAAATAACGTATTATTCACCTAGAAAGTTGGTAGATATTGTAGCAAATAACATAGTTATAGAAAAGTGGTAGATTATTACACTTAACACTATGAAGTGTTATGAAGGAGGCGTGGTAAAGGCAAAAGCACAATGAAGTTCCAAGTGGAAATCTAATGTAAGGGCACGTAGAAAAAAGAGATGGGTGTTCTTATTTTGGCTATTAATTTGCATTCCACATGGGATGTGGATCCACAGCTATTGCACTTCCTTAAAGATTACCATTCACCACTTCCACTATGGACACCCCAACACACCTTTTCTTAACTTTTTTTTCTGTTCAAATAAAATCCAAAACAGATTGTGCGTGGTGAAAGAAAGAGACTTCCATTCCTAAAAGTTTTGGCTTCAAGTGGACATATTTATATATATAAATTATGTATGTATATACTATGCTCATCACATTTTTGTTTCTACGTTTAATTTGTCCCTACCCGTACATCTGACTTTTCAACTTTTATATACAAAAGTAATGATATTATTTTCACCATTCATAGTTATTTATTCAATCAACCATCTATAATAGAAAACTTTAATATAAGAAGATGAAAACAGTTGGGATACACCATTCATCGACAAAATGGATAATGTTGCTTGTATAAAACTATTCACATATACATATGAGTAAAACATTTTACTTTTTTTTTTTTTTTTTTTTTTTTTTTTTTTTTTTTTTTTTTTTTTTTTTTTTTTTTTTTTTTTTTTTTTTTTTTTTTTTTTTTTTTTTTTTTTTTTGTTTCTCTTGTTTCTATGTCTAGATTCATACGTTGTATGTGTAATAGTTTTCTTCTGCTTTACATTTGTTATCTTATTTTGCGCAACTTTTAATGTTAGCTGTACTTTGCTTTTGTATAGCATTCAACGGAAAGGAAGAGAGAAACAAAATACATGATAAGATTGATGATGTGATGAAAAAAGTTTGTCATAAAAATATTATACAAATAATATAAATTTTAGTAATCATAAGTGAGTGAAATGTCTAAAGGATTCATATGGTAGAAAATTCATATTCAATTCTCATTATATACAAAAATGTATAGAATCAAGGATAATCACAAGCACTACAAGTGAAATTATTGTTTAACTATTATTTTTATCCAATGGGTGTGAGGAAATTGACATTATAACAAAAATAATATTTAATAAGTAATTAGAGTAAATTTTATTAAATTTGTATATTTACGATGAAAAGTATATAAACTTTTTAGGGAGAGTAGACCAATTCATTATCAGAAATAACTCCTAAAACGAATTAATAACTGAATATAATTAAAAAAAAAGTACCATATGAAATCTGAATAAAGCTATGATTTAAGTGGAAAAGAAAGGTGAGAAAGAGAATAATGATGAACTCAGAAGTAAACTTGTTCCCTAAGTTTCTTATATAATCCCCAAGAGGGGGTAGAAGATACTGTGTGTGATGATTGACAACTCGTGGTTATAATTTAAGTGCAATTACCTCAATATTAATTGTGAAATCATTTTCTACTTTATTACGTTGAGGTCTAACATCAACCTTTGGTTGCACTCAAAGATTATCTTGAGACGTCACAAGGGAAAAAAGATTACCCTGGAAAATATTAAGAGTAAATATCAAATTGTTTGGTTTCCTTTTCTACTAAAAGTGATCATATGCAAAGCACAACTCAAATTTGTAACCTTGAACCCTCTCTCCCTAACCATGGTTTCTGGGTGTTCGTTAATGCTAGTTGGATGAGGTCATATAATGCAAGCCACGAATCCTGGACCTCCATCAAGAACAATAGGAGAGAAAAGTGAGTAGCTCCAACTTTTTCTTTTCATTTTTAAGTAAAGTACTTTCTAAAAAATGCATACATGAATACCTATAAAGGTAAACTACACAATAAATATCCACACATTACCAAATTTATAATTATAATGCCATAGTGGGTTCAGTTTAGAACTATTCACTTGGTTAGCAAGCATGATATCATGTGATTGATATATAGATCTTACTGGGAAGTTAATTTACTGATAAAAGGGGTAAAAGGGGACATGTTGATGTAAAGATAATGTCATGTGATTAATGATTGTATAATATACAAGAAGGTGAAAGTAACTCTTGTGCATGCTCACTAATATTTTTGTGCTATGAATAAAAAATGTGAAGAGACAGTGGAGTTTGGAATAAAAACCCTAGCAAGGCTGGAACAGGTACAAAGGAACACAAACTAAGTCAATTTTTGACATTAAGTGGAAGTTTGAAATTATCGTTGGTGATTGCCCAACTAAATTCCAGACATGAGCGTGCAAGGTTGGAATTGCGGAAGGAAAATCGTTTAAAAAATCATTTGTAGATTATAATTTATTCAAACTTATACAAATTACTTGTGATTTTCTTATATTAACTTTTTAGCTTGTTTTAATACGTTTTCGTAAAAATATGTTACAATAAACTATTTTATTTTATTTTCTAAATATTTAGAATTTGTAATTAATTCTCATACGCATTCATCGATCATGTTAATTCATTGATAAATAATTAATATAATAATAGTAGTACTTTAAATAATAAAATAAAAAATATGATTAAAATATTAATATTTTAAATTGTCAAGTAAGAATTTTTTTAAAGGTATCAAAATATAACTACACTTAAAAAACAACTCATCCCTGACTTATAGAGTGAACACCACCACAAATGTAACTAATATAAAGAAAATTGGAGCTTTGAGTAGGAACGAACCAAATTAAACAAGTATCAAAATAATAAGCAAAGTAAAGAGAATATTCTAGCCTAACAAATAATTTTAGTATTGGTTTTCAAAATTTATCTTCAACTAAAATAATGTTGCTTTTTGTTTAGGAAAATAATATATATACTCTTTATCAATATAATCATTGGTCATGGTTGTACTACTTTTACTATTAAATTTTTTCTTACTTTTTTTTAGTAAGAGAATTTCATTAATTATTTCTTTATTAATAGATAATCTTGAACAAATTCTTAAGATTTGGCAACAGAGAGACTTGAATTCTATCAAGAATGACTTAGTATATTTCGATTAAATTAATACCCACGTAACACAGGTTGAATGCATTTATTATTGGAACGAATAAACAATTAATGTATCTTCTAGTCCAATTAGCTGTTATCTTGTCAACATAACAAAGAATCTTTTCAGACCAATGGCCAAAATAGTAAACTATGAATGGTTACAAAAAGATATATAAATGCAGGATAAAATAATAGAGGAAAACAAAAGCAATTAGTTCTTACAATCATGGGAACCAATCTTCAATTATCGTTGAACAGTGATAAAAAGAAATGAGTTGTTCCCCATAAGACCACAAGAAGAACGAGGGGGCATTTCTTCTCCATACATTTCTTCTGTATTTTCGTAGATATCAAAATTCTCTTTTCAGAACTATATAATTCGAAATTTAAATGTACAATCTAAAAAAAATTTCAAATTGCATAATTTAAAAAAAAATCAAACTGTACAATTTGAAAGTTATATTTAATTTTTAGATTACATAATCTAAATATTTTTTTTTTCTAAAAGAAGTTTTTCCTATTGTACGATCTAAAAGTTTTTTTTTTTCTAGATTACACAAATGACTTCAGAATTATGTAATTTTGAAGTCCAAAATAACTCTTATGCAATCCAAAAGTTAAGTGGCATTTTTCATAAAAAAATGAACAAGGGGTAGTTGAGATCATGTTCGATGCTCACGACCCCCTTGTTAGAGTTACATATCGTTGGTGGTTTTCTTTTCAATGGTGTGTATTGTTGAAGAGATAACTAAGATAATAGAAACTATTTCTGGCAGTCTTTTAGATTGATTATCCAGATTGAGTAGAAGGAATGTGTAAAATGCCAAATAAGAAGAATTAAAAATATTAGACCCATTATTTAGTTTTCTTGGTTTTTTTTTAGGTCATTAATTTGGGCTTTGTTATATAAAAGAAAAAAAAAAACAATACTTAAAGTACTGGCCAATTATTTTTTGTACCTCTCCATCTTTGAACTTATCCCACATTTAAGGTGAAATAATGAAATTGTCTCGTCCACTTCTCTCTTACTACATCCCATCATTATTATTATTATCACCGTTACTATTCACATTATTACCATCCCAAAAAAATAAAAAGAAGAAGAACACTGCAAGAAAAATCTTATTCTAAAAAACTTTTGGACAGTATTATATAAATTCTGAAAATTTTATTGTGAAAAATTTATTCCAAATGTATTTAATGCTTTTAAAAAGAATTATTTTGAAAACTTGTTTCAAAAATATTATCAAGAAAAAACATGTTCTAAAATATATTTTACAAATTTCAAAAAGTGTATTTTAAAAAATATAAAATAGTCATTTTCAAAATTATGGAGGTGTAGGAAGCAATTGCCTAAGTACTCAATATATGCATTGGGCTTCACATAATCCAGAACGTCAGTTGTGATTATCAAATAGGGACACAATCCTAACTGTCTAGGAATAATTAATGTTTGAAAGAGGCTTTACTTATTTATTTTTAAGTACACAACTTTTTAATTATAAAAACTACTGGTGCACCGTGAACCATAGTTCCCATTCAAGTGTTTTTATTGTAATTATTGAAAATAAAACTTTTAGATTGTCATATCCAAACAAGTTAAAAAAAAAAAAGGCTTTTATTTTAAAAATACCTTTTATGATCGTAACCTACAAACTAGCTTCTATTAATATAAGAATATTAAGCAAGATTAAGAGATCAAAACTAAAGTGAGAAGTATTAAGTAAGAAAATGATAGTATTAAATAACGGAAGCTCTGAAAGATGGAGAATGGAAAAGATATCTATCAATCAATTCTCAAGATTTCAAATAATTATATTAACAAAGGGAGGTACTTGAATTTGGTGGGAGATCCATTCAAGTTTCTTCTATAAAATTTAGCAACTAGAAGTAAAATAGGGATACATGAATATGCAAAATTGATGATGACGTTTATGTGTATAATTATACTATTGTATCAAATATAGATAAAAGGTAGGTGGAATTTTGTAACAGTGGAGATGTTTTGTGTTGGTAGGGATAATTTATTATTGGCTATGAAACTTTAAATACTTTATATAAAATGTTAAAGGATTAGAGCACTCTTTTGTGTAATTTTTTTTATCAGCTCCCCTTTATGCTCATTTTCTAATATTTTATATTTTTTTTACTGATAAAAAAAATATAAGAACACCTTCAATATGTAATCACTTTTCTAAAATTAAAAATTCTAAGTACAAATAAATAGATTCACTCATATAATAACATGTATGACTTATTTTCTGCCCATTATGAGAGTCTATTATAAGAAGATTGATGTTAAAATAATTTCATGAAATTTATTAGAAAATATAGGTGGAGTTGAGTATATAGTGGGTGGTTTTATAGGCCCAACAACTTTGTTAGGATAAGCTCTGATACCGGATTTTAAGCCTAACTCAATCATATAAAACCGGCTTGTTGAAGATCTCACATCGACTAATTAAAGATGAGACATTTCAATAGTTTATAAGTGAGTGCAAACCTTATTTTCGAAACCGGTTTTGTAAGGTTGAGTTACGTTTAAAGTCTACTTCTTAATATAATATCAGAACGTATTCTAGTAAGGTTGTTGGACCTATTGGACCACCCGTTATCGGACTGCTATCGAATTATCCTTACATACAAATTCTATGTTCAAGTTGAGAAATCTCGACATAAAAAAGATGTACTAGAGATTTCATATCGACTAAAAACGAAGTCTTTCAATAATTTATAAGTAAATACAAATCTCATCTTACAAGTTTTTTAATAGTTTATAAATAAATACAAATTTCATCTTACAAATTCTTATAGAGTATTTAAATAAAATCTGAGAATACTCATGAAATCTTTAGCTCGAGTGTGAATTTGAATTTTTTTAATAGTTTTTTACTATAAGTCTTTTATATCTAGCTTCTACAACTCAAGGATTAAATGAGTTTTCCTCGCGGATTTCTTACAATTTGTATCACCAAGTCTAATTTATATCTAAAATTTAATTTTTCTTACTTTTATTAATTTTACATTCTTTAATGGATTAAGTAATTGTTTTTATATAAATTGAAGTAAGAAAGTCTTAATATATATTTGTAGTTGCGGATTAACCTGTTTAACTCATGAGATTTTGCAGGAAAAAGAGAGCTTGCAAAAATTAAATTCAAGTTACAAAAACAAATATTTTTATAGTATACCAGTTTATTTGAGTGCAAACTTAAATAAGGGGAACGTTCAAATAGCCAAATCTAAATATAAGTTTGTATGTGAAAAATAATTCTTAGAAAAATCACACTATTTTTTCTTCCATTTTTTCAGGTGAAATTAATTCCCTTTTTTTTCGGCTATATCCATTTTGCAAAGGTTTATGCGGTTCTTTTCTAAAAAATATATCTCAACAAACAGAGAGACGTTATAACTGTAAGTTCAAACTTGATTTGCATTTGAGCAGTAAATGACATATGAAGTTGATATTTCACAGCTATTATTTGTGTCCATTTAGTGCGTCTAATTATTGTTCCCAAGTGATTTAGACAAATTGATATTAATTTAACTTTTTTTTTTTTTTTTTTTTTTTTTAAAAAA
>Ga0209489_109901_pt1 | contig 11320 bp, 5 predicted proteins | sample SiratrowhiteBW_FD_187527 | JGI IMG/M metagenome (GOLD analysis project Ga0209489, IMG submission 187527) | Root nodule microbial communities of legume samples collected from California, USA - Siratro white BW (SPAdes) (version 2) | ecosystem: Host-associated > Plants > Roots > Nodule | place: USA...
ACTGAGCTAACCACTTAGACCTTCCACTCCTGAGACACATGTGTGTGTTCCAAAACTACACACAGCGAACCACTTAGGTGAACTGAGCTAACCACTTAGACCTACCACCCCTGAGACACATGTGTGTGTTCCAAAATTACACACAACGAACCACTTATTTGAACTGAGCTAACCACTTAGACATTCCACCCCTGAGACACATGTGTGTGTTTCAAAATTACATACAGCGAATCACTTATTTGAACTGAGCTAACCACTTAGTGTTTTCACCCCTCAGACACGTGTGTGTTCCAAAACTACACACAACGAACCACTTATTTGAACTGAGCTAACCACTTAGACCTTCCACTCCTGAGACACATGTGTGTGTTCTAAAACTACACACAGCGAACCACTTAGGTGAACTGAGCTAACCACTTAGACCTACCACCCCTGAGACACATGTGTGTGTTCCAAAATTACACATAACGAACCACTTATTTGAACTGAGCTAACCACTTAGACATTTCACCTCTGAGACACATGCTTTTCCTCTCAAATTGCCCTGCATTTTCAGAAAGCAAATGACAAAAATCACCCTTGCAAAAAGACAAAGGTAAACCACGTAAGTCAAAAACAACTGCATTTTCTCTTTCCTTGTCACACGGGACAACATATGTCACGTCGAAGTGTCAAACAAAGATAAGAGAAAATGCAGTGTCAAAATAACATTTCCCTTTTTTTTAAACCTATAAAAGATACTTCTCTCCTTAGCTAGTAGGGAAAAATGTGTTCATTGTTTAATTATTTTTGGTGGTGTTTTATTTTAACTTCCTTATTCTACTTTTTAACACACAAAAATAATATTACTGAAAGTGTTATAAGAGATTTAAATATGAATAAGATGATTTGCAGTCACAATTGGCAACTCTGCATTTAATTAGTATAGTAAGATTAAGTCCACTGATTTGGTGTTTAAACAATATACTTATCAAGTTTTTCAATAGATGATGATGAATAGAATGAGAGTTCTTCCTTTTGCCTTTCCAATGAAATTCATTGGTGAATGGAGATAAGATTTTGAACATTCAAAATTTCAAAAGGATGGGAAGAACTAACAACAATTTCAATTTCCCAAAAGCATGACAACATCTAACTATGTAATTACTTTTAATTTTTATTTTAGACTGATAACGTTCAGATAAAATAATTAAATATTTTGGTATCTCAGCATTTACAAATATACGATTTTCCTAAATTTAAAACCTTTTCTTTTATTATTTTAATAAATAGACTAATCTTCAGTCTTTTAAGCTTTTCCTCTAACAAAGCAAACTTTGTTAAATTCAATAAATAAAAATGACACATAATTTATTGTCTCACATTTTTTTTTTGACTTAGTTGTCTCTTACCTTGACACCGTCTAATGGACTAGTAAATTAGGTGTGTTTACCTCTGTTTGGATTAGACATGTGAAAATAAAATTTAAACTAATTAATTTTACTAAAGAAATTTCACAACCTTTCAATCCAGTTGATTCCATTGGCAATAATTGAGTCAATTAAAAAATAAAAAATAAATATTTTATAAATAATATCACACATGATCTTTTAATAAAAAATGTAAATAACATTTTACTGGAATAAACTCACTTGAACTAAACTGTAATAAGTTTTATAAAAAAAAAATACAATTATGTTAAGAAACTTAATGTATTATTAATTAAGGGCACAAAATCCAAATATCATTTAATGAATCCTGATGTGGTTTAAGAGTTTCATTTAATATTTTTAAGGAAAAGAACAACCAAACTTTAATATTTAAAAAATATCAAAAAGATATATTTTATTACATTAATCTAATCTGTGCATGATACTTGATACTTATTATTTGATTTTAATTTTAGTTTATAAACCAAATAGAACATCATTTAAAAATTTTAGATAACCATCTCAACAGTAAAAAAACTCATTCGTAAACTTGATTACATAATATATTATTTTTAATCAATAAGATGAAATTTATCGTCTCAGTTATTCTTATAACGACAAAGGATAATATAAAATACATTATCAGATATTCTTATAAAAATATTTTGAAAATTGTCTAGTAGAAAAGTAAAAATATTTAATTATGTAAATACTAAATTCTTTTATGTAAGAGAGAAGATATGAACATTGAAGTAACCGGTGTAATTAATTAACATGTAATGTTATAAATAATTTAATTAATGTTATAAATAATAACGTTAATTGTATTTAATATTTTCTTGAGATGTAAGTAGATTGAATTGAAAATTTATTTAAATTATTTATTATAATTATATAAATATTAAATTCATTTATGCAAGAGAGGAAATATGGCATTGAAGTAACTGTATAATTAATTAATGAAAGTCTGTTATAAATAATTTAATTAATAACATTAATAATTTGTATTTAATAATTTTCTCTGAGATGTAAGTTTATTGAATAGGAATTTAATTTTAAATGGTTTAAATAAAGTTTAAAATGTTATTTGCTAAAAAAATATATTTAATGTTGTTTGGATATCTTGTATAACCTTAACATCTTATTTTTCAAAAAGTGAACCGACCTACAGTTGGCTATCATGCAAAGAGGATAAAAAGAATAATCTCTAAATTTTATTTTTATTATAATTATATATATATGTTAACAAGTAAAATTCTAAACTAAATCTTACTTAAAAGGATAAAAGTTTAATTCGATAATTTAACGGATAAAAAGGATAACGATAAAAGAGTTTAACAGATTAAAAAGTTTAATTCTAAACTAAATTTTAGTTTTCACACTCCTATTGTTTTCCCCTTGTGATGAAATAAAAACACAAAAAGAAATTAATAATAAAAATAATAATTATTATTATTATTTTTATTATAAAAAAAAAAGAGGAGAAGGAGTATGAGTGAATTATTATTATTATTGAAAGTGGGTCAGAGGGACACGTTATGAGCAGACACTTCCATGTGGCCACATGGATGAGAGAAAGAGAAAGAGCAAGAAGAAGAAGAACAAGATCATCAACAACACCAACACCAACTGAAACATCTTAGACCCATAATTCTCTCCCTCTTTTCTTCTTTTTGTTAATTCTGTGGGAGGCACTGAAAAAGAAGAAGATGAAGGAAAGCAGTGATGGGTTTGTGAGAGCGGATCAGATTGATCTCAAGAGCATAGATGAACAGTTGGAGAGGCACCTCAACAAGGTCCTCACCATAGACAAGAAGAAGCGCTCTGACGAGGACGAAGATGCTGATCAGGTTCATGTTCACACCAGTGCCAGTGCCTCTCCCAAATTCAGACCCACCTCTGCTAGGCTAAGCTTGAAGAAGCAGAAGCAGGAGTGGGAGATTGATCCTTCTAAACTCATCATCAAAAGTGTCATAGCCCGTGGCACTTTTGGCACGGTCCATCGTGGTGTCTATGATACCCAAGATGTTGCTGGTTAGTTCTTTCTTTCAAAGGATCCATTTTTACTTATCAGATTCAGATGCATGATTCCCCTCTCACCAAACTGCAATTGGGAGGAGTTCCTTTAAAGATATGTCTTTTTTAGTGATCTTTCTTGTTATTCTTATAATTTATTATTTCAACTAGTGGGTTAACTGTTTAATTTGTATAAATAAACGCCCATAGATGCACTTGTGAAAGTTCTTAATTTCTTCAGCAAAATTGTTAATTGAAGTAAATTACTCCAGTTCATCAATTAATTACCATACTCCACTGGATTTTCTGAAAAAGAGTTGACTTTTAGAACGATTTAGTGTGGAGTGGATTGGGCTTTTACTGTCTCAAAATTCAAGTGACCCCATTGTGGATTTGGTCTTGTGTTGTGGTGAATATAATAAATATGGTGTTTTTTGTTGGATTGGTTATTCATTCTTTGGGTAGAATTTGTGGTTTTCTTTTCCTGCGATTACCTGATCACAGTTGTTGTGATTACTTAATGTTCAGTGAAATTGTTGGACTGGGGTGAAGAAGGACAAAGGACAGAAGCAGAAATTGCCTCCCTGAGGGCAGCTTTTACACAGGAAGTTGTTGTTTGGCATAAACTTGATCATCCCAATGTCACAAAGGTTGATTTCAATTTCTTTTGACATAAGTTTATTTTTGTTTGTGTAATTGTCATTATATATGTTGAGCTTGTTGTTTCATAGTTGTGTATGCTAATGTAAATATGCCTTTGCATGTTTGTTTTCAATTTTAGTCTTTCTTTGTTGTTGCATGCTTGACTACAATGAATTAACGTGTACAAGGTGTTCAGGTGAGTGGATCTTCTGATAAAAAATCTTCAATTCTTAAGGATACCAAGTCTTTGTCAGATTCATGTTTCAGGGATTTACTTAATTGCGTCATCCCACTTTTCCACCTTCCTTCTGTATTCTGCTTTCCCTTAAATTCAACTAGAATTTGCTTGAAATTGTTGAAGGACTTCCTTTTGTGCGGTTAAGGGTCACTATTATTGTCCTTGTTGTTTGAAAAATCCATGCACTTTGTTTTAAGAACACGATGTATGCAGTCAGCCTACTGTATCTTTATCGGAAAAATACTGAAATATGAGAAGTACAAGTGTTTTATGGAGACGAAATTATACTATTCTTTCGTCTTGTTTCTCTGTCTATAATCTGATATTGCTGGTAGAGATTATTCTGAGATACACTGCTTGCATTAACTTGTGGCATCATTTGCATATACTAACCTTATTAACGAGATACAGTGCTTGAATACCAGAGTTTTTAGATAATCTTTAGTTGAATGTACTTCAACATATTTGGAGTTTATTTCTTTCATTTTTTAAAAAGCAGTTTTGAGGATATCTGTTGACCGTAGGTAGCCCATCCTTTATGAGTTGGTTATAGAACACACAACTTAACTACAACCTTTCGAGCTGAAGTATGGTTATAACTACAATGAAAGCTTGTAGTCTTCAGGCTTCTATTGTTTTTTGGCAACCTTTTCTTTGGAAAAGTTTATCCGTCTAGTATCACATTCCCCTCAAAATGAACATCAACTTTTTCTAACTCAAGACCACCCCCCGTCCCCCAATGCCTGCTTTGCTGTCTCATCATGACATTTTCTTTCTTGTTCAATCTTTTGATATTTGCAGTTGATTTGTTTTTCTCTCTTTCCAAAGGGTATTATACATTTTTCTGCAAACATTTTTCTACCCAATATTTTTTAACCATTTACATTTCTATGTTTAGTTTATAGGAGCAACAATGGGGTCTTCAGAATTGCAGATACAAACTGATAATGGTCTAATTGGCATGCCAAGCAATGTCTGCTGTGTTGTTGTGGAGTATCTTGCTGGAGGAAATCTGAAATCATACCTAATAAAGAACAGGAGGAGGAAGCTAGCTTTTAAGATTGTCATTCAGCTGGCACTTGATCTTGCAAGAGGGTATCTATCTATTTATTTTCCCTGGTTTAGCAGGTTGCGAACAATAATTCTCGTAATATTTTGTGTGCAACAACTCAACTTGAATTCACTTGGTTTTACAGGCTGAGTTATCTTCACTCTCAGAAGATTGTCCATAGAGATGTTAAGACAGAGAACATGCTGTTGGATAAGACTCGCACAGTTAAAATTGCTGATTTTGGGGTTGCACGTGTTGAGGCATCAAATCCTAACGATATGACTGGGGAGACTGGTACTCTTGGTTATATGGCTCCAGAGGTGCGTAGTCAATACCTGTACAAACTAGATATTGTTGTACTAGTGTGTGACACAGTGGAAGTCTTAGTGCAAAGGCACGCTATACCAATAGATTTCATGTGATGGGGAATTAGCATTTCCTGTACCAATATTTCATCCAAGTGAGGATAGTTGTTTTCAATTTTCATGTCAATCTTAGAGTTATTCAATGAGGGTAAATGACTACTTCATGTGGCAGTATATAGTGTGAAACTGTGAATAAGTGAAGAAAAAAGATGAGATAAAATATTTAATTGATCAAAGAGATAAACCCTTGCAATTGTATATTTAATTTTATTTTCCCATCGGGGATGGTTTACAGGTTTTAAACGGCAACCCCTATAACAGGAAATGTGATGTGTACAGTTTCGGCATCTGTTTATGGGAAATATATTGTTGTGACATGCCATATCCTGACCTAAGTTTCTCAGAAATTACATCAGCTGTTGTTCGCCAGGTAGATTTTCTTCTCTGTTTTGATTCATTTTCTAAATTGAGCAGTGTCTGGGAATCCATTATGATTATATTGCTATATTCTGTTGGAATTTTAGAATTTAAGACCAGAAATACCAAGATGTTGCCCAAGTTCTCTGGCAAATGTAATGAAGAAATGCTGGGATGCTACTCCAGATAAGCGGCCAGAGATGGATGAGGTAGTTTCCATGCTGGAGGCCATTGACACAACCAAAGGTGGAGGTATGATCCCCCATGATCAGCAGCAGGGTTGTTTTTGCTTCCGTAAGCATAGAGGTCCTTGAAAGTTTATTCGTTAGTCTTGCAAACAATTTGGTTATAGTGATTTTTCACTATTTGAAGAATCAATTTGTATCTATAGTGAGAAAGCAGTATTTGGATACTAGATGAGACAAATACACAGTAAGGGGTACAGGTAGGACGAGCTGGTGACATGTCAATATTTTGGTTGTGTAAAACCGTACCTCTGATTTTCTTTTACCTTTTTTCCCCACATTGGTTTGGGTTCTGTGGGTATGAGTATTACTTTCTGCTTGGCAATGTTGCCGGATTTGACTTGTAACTTGCAGGATCTTCATTATACTATTACATACTCGCAATCATAATTGATGATATTAAGTTGCATCCATTTGCTTTGAAAACAATACTTGCTTTTATTAAACCAGAAATAAAACCTTTTTGGTCACTTGAATACAAGTTCTTTTGAAAGAAAAAACTCTTAATAGCTTGAAGAACCATTGCACTCTTCCTTTTTCGTATAATTTTCAGATAAAAGTATACAAAAAACTTGAGTTTTTGGACAAGCAAAATGAGTTTGTATGTAGACAAGATGAGTTTTTGCATGAACATAAAGAAACTAATTTCTTCCACCATTGTTCGACCGTTGAAATACAGTTGATGTCAACCGTTCTCAAAAGTTTTGACCCTGGTGTACCACCTCAAAGTTTTCCAATCCTCGCCAACTTCTTTTGTTCCTTCATCAGCAACTATTGACTTTACATTTCGTTTGTCAAGACACATCTTGAATTTCATCAATGGAATCATTTTGGTAATCATGTCAGCTTGATTATAAAATGTGTGAATTTTTACAACTTTACAGATTCATCCACGATTACATCTCTGATAAAATGGAATATAATGTCATTGTGTTTTGTATGCTCAAGGTACTTAACAGTTCTTTCATAAATGGATTGCACTTGAATGTTTATGCTCGACATCTAGTACATTGATCAACTCTTTAATCAACAAATTCTCCTGTGACAGTTATGTACTCTATGTATGCCCTCTTTCCGTTTAACGCCTACTTACAACTTATAATTCTTACTTCAACCAACTTTGAAACTAATACCCATTAGTTATTTTTCTGGAATGACTATATCTCTCCATTACAGATAATTTCCTGGCATTTTCTGATTTAACAAATTCTTAAAAACTCCTTATCTTATCTTTTATAACCTCATTTATAATAGTTAGAGAGAGCATAAGTAATGAGATAGTTTTACTCTATTTTTTTCTCTATCCTGAATCCATTCTGTTGTGGCGAATATTGAATTTCTCTTTTGTGATTAGACTTTGATGCACTTTTCCAATAAAAAACACCATTAATTCTCAATGTTATTTTTTTTTCTACAGACTTGATCTCAAATTCTAATATCTGTAAGAGTGTGTTTAGATGAGGTATTTAAAAGAGTAGTTCATTTATTTGGTAAATTTAAAGTTTTTGGGAATAAAATGAGTTATTTGGGTAAAGAAATTAAAAGGAAATTGAAATTTAGGAATTTTTAGAAGGTATTTCAAATAACTAGAAGAATGAAATTTGAAATTCACTAAAAAAGGAAGGAAATTGAAATTTCACAACTAGTCACTTTCTCTTTACACACACATATATATTGAAAAAAATTAAATTGTTAAATATTATTTGAATATTTAAATTTGACTTATATTTTAAAGTTTAATTTTAAAATTTTATGTTTTAAAATATATATATTTTTGAAATGGAATTTTATCTTCAAAAAGAAATTCAATTACTTTATCCAAATAAGAAAATTGAAATATAAGATATTTTAATTACTCTATCCAAACAAAAATATTTAGAAAATGAAGAAATTCAATTAGAAGCAATTCAAATATAATGCATTTCAATGTATTGGAATTGTTGAAATCCTTCATCCAAGCACAATATAAGAACTTTTGTATTCCACCTAGAGCTTGAACCTTCTTTTTCAAACCAGTTTTTCTTGAAAAGTCACATCCATGCTTACGACACATTTTATAGAAAATTAGTACTAAGGAAGATGCTGAATGAATTTAATTCCCATTCTACACCTACTGTTTTGTCCATTTTATCATCATGTTAAAGAACTCAGCCCTTAGAAGTTACGGATACATAATTAGAACATAATTCTTGGTCTTTCCTCTTAGCTTTCTTTTTCTTGGAGCAAAATATGCTTAACATGACCCTCTTTTGCTCAAGGAACATTTTCTTGACTTAACTTCTATGACTTCAATTTTTGAATGGAAATCAATATGCTCTTTTCTAGCTCTATGTTAAGATTTCGAGGCAAGCGTACCAAATATTTCAAAATAAGTACAAGTTGTTTATCCACATGAACTTGATAGATATTTATAATTTATAATATCCTAATTAAAACATGAAAATAAAAATTTACCTTGAATATACATATATATTTTTCAGTAATAAATATTGGGTTTATAGATTAAATCACAAGCAAAACGTTTATAAAATATTAATATAACAAATTGAGGAAATGTTGGATTGAGTTTTACCTGTCTCACTCTTATGTTTCTTCAGATATATCTATGTATGGTTTCTATCACTTAATTTTATTGATATAATTTATTTATATACACATATTTATTTATTTTTGCAGACATGACTGAAGCGTTTGCTGCCAAGAAAGAATCGTTTAATACAAATACATAAAAAAAAATCTCTTATTGTTGTGGAATTAGATGATTGTTAGTGATTTTTTTTTTTTTTATCTTTATTCAATTCCTCTTGTAACAAACGATGATTCATTCATTTACAGAGAAGAAAAACCTGATATTATATACGCATAATATGCAAATCATTTGACAAAAATATAGATACACATCAAAATTTGTAAAAAACCATTTTTATTACCTGAAATAAATTATTAAATATTTCCCCTTTAATGTAATTAGTGTATTTACCATATCCTAATTTAATCTATTTGCCTTTACTTATCATAATTAAGTTGAAAATATATTAAAAAAATACAATATTATAAAAATATAGTAAATTAAGATGACATGAATGGTTTTAATACTACGATAGATTTTTTTTTTCTTTTTGCTTTCCTCGATCCTGTTTTGACTATTGCCAAAATAGTGGCCAATTGTTTCAAGTACAAGAAAATTGTGAAAACACTACTGAAAACAAGTTTGGTGGGATTATTTTGTTAAATAGACTTGATGTTTGGTTTTATATGGATACTTTAGATTTGATGTCTGGTTTTATATGGATATTTTAGGTTCAAGTTTCAGCTTAGGTTTGAAATGTGGTTGATTCACAACAATTTCTTTTATGAAAAATAAAAGGATTTATGATAGAGTAACGATATTTTAACACTCTTATGTGTCAATATATTTATTTGACACTTTTATATATAAAAAAATATTTTATTGTAAGGGAGGAGGGTGTTTTTATTTTAGCTTTTCTTTTTTTTTATTTCTTCTTTTTTCTCTTACTCTTTTTCCTCTCTCCTCTATTCTCTCTCTCTCCTCTTTCTTTCTTTTTATTTAAAGAAGAATCTTTTTTCAATTTCCTCTGTCATTTGTCTCCAACATTCACTTCTATTACATCTCAATATTAACATCAAACAAATAAGTATAAACATTGTTGTGATGTTTCTTCTTTTTTGCATCAACCATAATATTTTTGCTTTTTTTTGTCCTACTCTATCTGTTCACCTTCATTATTTGTCTTTGACTTTCACATGTGTTGTTTGTCAATGTGTTGTCATGTTTTGAAATAAATATATTAGTTATTTTATTTTTATCTTAAAATAAGAATTAAAAAACCTTAAGTTTTAATTCATGTTATTAAATTATCATTTTAAAAGTATTTTATATTTTAGATAAGATTTCAATGTTAGAAACCAAATCAAGGGGTTTAGAAAAAAACATTGTGACTAAAAAAATAAAAAAATAATATATTAATATTATGAATAAAATATATTTATGAATATAAAAATCTATATATGATTATTTAAAAAGAAAATAATAATATTAATAAAAATAAAAAAATAAAAAAAAATAAAAAATAAGAAGAATAAAAAAAATTCATTAAAAAAAAAGAAAGATAGAAAAGAGACTCAAAAAGAGAAGAGAGGAGAGAAGAAAGAGAATAAGAGAGAAATAAAGAAAAAAAGGGAGATAAAAAAGAAAATTGAAATAAAATATGTTAACATGTTGGGATCTTATAATAAAATATTATTTTTTTGACAGGTAAGAGTATCAAGATAATATTATTTAAGGATTTAAATTAAATTTGTATTAAAAAGTGAGAATCACATACTAAACAACTACTGAATTTCAAAGCTAATTAATAATATGACTGCTTCTACCTTTTATCTTGTATTCTACATAATATTTCACATAATATAAAACATAATTGGGATAACATTAAGAATAAGTGGGCAAATTTCTCAAACTAGTATATTTTTTCTTTTGAATTTCTCAAAATGGTATATTTTTTATTTTATTACTGGATATGAGTAAATGATGCAGAGATTGCACAATATCATTTAATTTAAGATATATGAAATCGTGAGAAGATAACACAATTTAATTAAAGGAATGAAATTGTGGAATAAAGGACGATTTTAATTAAGTAATTAATTGATTAATTGAAATTGTTAGGCTACTGCAAGAGTTTAGGATGATTAATTCTCCCACCTTTCCTCTCCTATTTTTTAATGTTGTATTGGGTTGTGCACATAAAATTAAATTAAAATTAATGCATAGTGATAAAAAGGTTTTAGAAAGTTTAATGAAAATAAAAAGTACTTCCACTCTTTTTGTCTTTTATAAAAATTCTGAAACTTATTTATATTTTTTTTCCTTTTTAAAACTACTTATGCTCTCTTTTTTTTTTTTTTTATAAAAA
>Ga0209489_109902_pt1 | contig 11320 bp, 7 predicted proteins | sample SiratrowhiteBW_FD_187527 | JGI IMG/M metagenome (GOLD analysis project Ga0209489, IMG submission 187527) | Root nodule microbial communities of legume samples collected from California, USA - Siratro white BW (SPAdes) (version 2) | ecosystem: Host-associated > Plants > Roots > Nodule | place: USA...
ATATATATATATATATATATATATATAAATATATATATATATATATATATATATATATATATATATATATATATACGAATAAAAATATGATATGAACATGAACATAAGTAATTTTTAAAATATAAGATATGAAAATACGGATATATATAATATATAATTATGAATTACATAAAAGATCAGTCAAATATAAAAAAAATAACCTAATTCATGTATTTAAATTTTTTTTAATATATATATATATATATAATTTAATTATTCTTAATTATATATATGATTTATTTCTCATGATTCACCCCACGTTATTGCGTTGGCACAGTTATGAATCTCATATTTACGATTACTTATTCATGAAAGAATGAATATAAATGAGAGAGATACCTGAGATGCAAGGAGAACAGCATCTTTGTTGAGATAGAGAGTGAAATGACTGGAAAGACTAAAACTCCCAGTAAGCCATTTTCCAGCAGGAACATAGAGCAGTGCCCCCCCTTTAGAAGCATACTCACTCAGATGACTCATTGCAGACTTGAAGGCCTTTGTATTTGACGTCTTTCCATCTCCAACACCACCATAATCCGTCAATGAAGCACTGTAAGCCCTGCAAGTTATAGCTTGGTACTCGTATGAAGTGCCAACAGTTTCGGATTTTCTGCTCTCAGCTACCTCTGAGCTTAGCAGTGTCACCAAAAGAACAGCACAAACCAATCTAATTACCTGTAAAACAAAGCACCCCTTTAGAAAAAAAATGCTGAAAATAAAGGTATATATGTATACATGTAATTCTATAACATAAAACATAATACCCTTAGGAAAAAAAAAAAATGTAGAAAAAAAGGTATAAACATATATATGATGTGCAGAGCAGAAAAATATTGCATGGTATATTAAACCAGCATGCTACTTAGAATGACAAAGGAAAGAGGGCCTCGCTTTTACCTTCATTTGAGCTTTCCACATGAGCTAAGGCACTTTGGTAAAATTTTTAGGCAATGTGTGTCAACTATTTTTTGGGGGAAGTTTTGTGAAGCTAACACATGAATTCTGGAAGTTCGAAAGGCTGATGTTTATTCATAGATTAGACAATTATTATTTTGGTGTCTAAAAGGTTAACCAAGAGTCAGTTATTTTAGTTTTTCAAAAATAAAATTCCTTTCAAGTTTGGGAATCTTCAACTGTTCTATGCTATAATTTATACTTCAATTGCGGTTAGTTAATATATTAACTAAAATGTTTTTGTTAAACATTAAGTGGCATGTAAAATATGTTTTTTCCACCTCCTACCTAAGAATCGCCTCCTCTATGCATGCTTTTTATTCCTCAGTTTCTACTTCTCCCATTTTATGTTGTAACTCGTATCTTTGGTTCTACGTACCTAATTTGTTGTAGGTATCTGAATCTTTTTTAAGAACCAACATTATTATGTCATATGGGTATTCATGAAAGTGGTGAAAAATACCCATCAGTACTTATATTGAAAGCTCATTAAAAAATGGTATTGACAATATATAGCTAGACTCATATCTCATCAATTTTATTAAATTGAAACCAATGAACTGAGTACTTTATAACTATTATATTATTATTATTATGAAATAATTAATATTTCAGCGTAATAAATACATAAAGTGCACAGAAAGTTAAGAAAAAAACATATAGAAGGAAAGTAAATTTGACAATTATAGAATGAGAAATTAAGAACAATGAGTTTTAAGACATATAAAACAAGGAAACAAAATACAAAACATCCAGATATATACTTGTAATTTTCTTAGGAGGGTGTATTTCCAGATTATCACTTGAAGGAACTGGACAACTTACAGCGCATGGCAAAGTTAGATCCTATTGGCACGGTCAGCATATATCAGATGTTGGTTAACTGTGTCATTTAAGATTTTTATATAGTGTGTTGTGCTGGTTTGTGTTTGAATTATGGTAAATGTAGCATTTTGACGTGAACACAACATAGAGTTACTTATGTGCATAACAGCAGGGACATGTCTCAATTGCCTCACTTTTATTATATCTGTTCTTTGCTCATAAAAGAACATAAAAAACAAGGCAATGCTACTTTTGTACTCTCTTAAGTTTACTTGTCATGCATATATAGAACTATTAAAATCCTTTCCGGCCTAGAGCAGTGCAACTCAGGAAGATCATCTTTTCCCGCCTTTCCAGATTTGTTTCTTGGATAAAACAAAATGTATTGATGATGGACTGCAATATAATAACTCATTCAAACATTTTCAAATGTAACCTTATAATAAAATTTAGCCTTTCAACATTCTTGATAATATTTTTCTTTTGATTTTGACGTTGTATTGTGGATGACAAAGCGCTGAGAAGGATAGCACTGGAAACAAAAGCAGGTGGCTATATATTCGAATGCTGCACTAACAATACATGGGAACGTTTAAGTTTAATTATAAGGTAGATTCCATAAATTGTGCTAGTACATTTCATTTACATCCCATGCATAAACGTTGGTAGGCATTTCTTAGTTATCAGACTGGTAATCAATAAGTAGCGGCATATATATACATTCTCTATAACTTTGTTTGGATTGGTTTCTTCTTTTGAGGAAAAAGCAAAACTCATATACTAATTAGACCAAACACACGAGCTCACTAAAAACAAAGCTAATGTAATAATTAGATCAAACACACGAGCTCACTAAAAACAAAGTTAATGTAATAATTAGATCAAACACACGAGCTCACTAAAAACAAAGCTAATGTAATAATTAGATCAAACACACGAGCTCACTAAAATCAAAGCTCATGTAATAATTAGACTAAACACACGAGCTCTCATGATTTTGAGTGATCCTAGATATATAGGAAAAGGAAAATGTAGGAGATTTGACTGTATGCAGCATTATATATATAGATAGATAGATATAGATATAGATAGATAGATTGATTGGTAGATATAGATACATTGATACTTCATCTTTCAGCTTATCGCATCCCGAGATCCCATGAATGTATAATCAAAGAATATGTTAGCAGATGCCTTTACATTTTTACTTCTTTATAGCAAAATTTTTCCTAGTTGTTTTTATCACTCAATATCTTCACATGATTCATTCATACGCAAGAAAGGTAAAGTAGTATATCTTGAACCAAAATTACGAGATTTAAAGTGAAGGATTGATATATGCAAATATATTTTAAAGTAATCACATCTTTAAATTATTATCAAATATTATCATAAAAAATTAAAGTAAAGAATGGTAAAATGTTGAAATCACTTTTTCTTTCGATTAAAATAAGAACAAAGAATAAAGTGTATATAGTGTTTGTTAGTCTATTATATTTGTTCGAGGTAATAACATTATATACATCAGTAATTAATAAGGTTTTTTTACGACAAAAAATAAAATGAATTAATTAGGTAATTTCTAAAATGTACGAGTTTTTTTTATTAACCAAATAGTAATTCCAAGTGTACTCTTAAATAGCAAATCACAAAAAAAAAAAAAAAAAAAAAAAAAATAAAAAAAAAAAAAAAAAAAAAAAAAAAAAAAAAAAAAAAAAAAATCTCTATGGAATCAAAGGACTACAACACCAATCTTCTTTTATAATCTTCCTTCTATGATCTTCATGTAATTTGGAGGGTACTGCTTCTACTCCTTCATCAATAGATTTTGCTTTATTCAAAAGCATTATATGGTGACTACTAAACCAAAACCAGTAGTGAAAGTTAAAAGTGTGTCCTTCACGAAACCAAAGCAATGAGTTGAAACCGAACTTTTCAAAATTGCTATATATATTTTTCCTCCTAATTCATTTTGATTTTCCAAAATGAATAGTTATTTATGTTTTATGTTTTTTGTTCATCAACAATAAAAAAAATGTTATAAATGATGGAGAAAAAAAAGAGTTGTTCCGACCCATATACAAAACTCAGATTTACAAGAGAAAAAGAAGAAAGAGCCTTAACATAGGTCTTGAGGCACATACATTCAGTGTAATATCAGACCTAAACTTAGCTCAATGCTCTTACTAAGCAACCTGCTGACACATAACAAAAGAAATTCAGAATTGTTCTCCAATCACCAGAACCAGTGCTTCCATCAAAGATTTGATCTTTCTTATACTGCAGTTTTATGTGTTGTAACTATAGAAGAATACTCCCCAGTTGAGATCCAACACATTCAACCAATAATTAAAATCTAAAGCAGAAAACCAAGGAGGGAAAAAGCAAAGTTTATCAAATCCAATATATCATAGTATATGTGCATATCTTTTGTTGGAAATATATATGGCAGTCATGAAAGTTTAGCAGCAATCAAACTTTTGTAGCTTACCCTAATTAGCCACAGTTGCAATTTGGTCTTCAAGAGACAAGAGTTTTGCCTCCTCTGCAGCTCAGGCACATGGCTTGTCAGATATATATGCTTAATCCAACCAAACACAAAGCAATGAAGAGAAGCAAACTTCTTTCATATTTCATATAATACAACCAGAAAGTACATATATATAGTCCATTATTTAATTTGGACATCATCCACTGAAGGAAACAAAGCAAGGACCACACGTTCAACCCAAGACAGAAAGAGAAAAACAAAGTACTAGGAAAACAAAGAAAGTATAGCTGCGTGGTTCCTTATGAAGCATCACTTTTTGTTTCTGCCTAAGATTTTCTGAATGTTTAATGTTTCTGTTTTCACATTGAAAGTGGAGCTGGAAGTAGCAGAGGCTGAACTGGAGGATGAAGCACTTCCAGTTTCACCCCTTGGTGGCTTTCCCGGTGATAGAATGTGCTGAATGTCTATCTTAGGGGCCATTATGATAGTGGTAACAAGATCTTACACAATCAAAGAAATTAGAGAAGAACAAATGCAACACTATAACTTCTGCTCTTAATTTGGAGATAAATTGTTTGCATGAAATGAAGCTATTTATACTGTCCACTGCACTGGAACATGTTCATTCACCATTTTACTCCAAGACATTATTTAGTTTGGAATTCTAAGAGAAAGAAAATGAATTTAGATTTTTTATGATTAAAATTAGTTTATAAATAAGTTATCCTGCAAAAGTTTTATGGTATAATAATATTTTTAATTTGTATAACTACTTTTAATTTATATATAAATCTATATATTTTTTTCTATTAGAAATAAGATGTAATAAAAAAGTTTGTTCACATGTCGTAACTTAATTAATGTAATATACGAACATAATGATGATTTGAGTTAGTAGGTATATAAACAATTATAATAAACACGCACTTTAACTAAATATGTAGGAAATTTAAAACGCAGTAGGGTTGAACACGGTGGTTTATTGGTTAGTTTTTAAAATAAAAATAAATAAATATAAAAGTTCAGTACAAGTATTCATTTTTATTTAAAAAAAGAAATGACCATACATTATGATTAACTATTACTTGAATTTCAATATGCATTTCAAATTTATAAAATTTTGTTTGCATTTAAATACGTCTCAAAAACCTAAATAATTTATCAATTAATATATTTAGTTTCTAAACAAGATTACACAAATTTAACAACTAGTCTTAAAACTCATTGTTTTTTTTTAGTTTTACTTTTTTATATATTATTTAACTTTTTTTTATTTCTATTTAACATGTGAAACTTTTAATTTATACTTAAAATCTTAAATAAACAAGTTTATTTGTTATTGTAGAATTTTCAAGCGATTTCTTCAAAAATTTTACTAAATTTTTCAAAATTATTTTTCTCTTGCAAACCATAACAATATTTTATTAAAGATTTAGGGCAGCATATATCCTGAATTGTTTACTTTTCCCTCGCAAGCTTGAACTTGTATTATTTTTTAACTGAGCATTTTTGCCTAACCGAAAATTTATTTGTCTGAATTAATTATATGAGTTTGTAGCAGATGGGTGAAACTTAAAAGAGATTGTGAAAGAATACTTGAATTGAGTGAATGAAAATGCAAAGGTTTGAAGTTTTCCAAGGCTGAACAGATACTGCTGATTTCTTCTCCTGGGCCTGGTTTATGCAGAATCTGGTTTATGATAAATGGCACACTCTATAGCAGATCGTCAACAGAATGAAGGCAGTTCACCTTTAGCATAAATCATAGCAAAAGCATTACAGTTGGTGCTGAGAGTATCAGCAGGAAATACTTCTAAAAGCTGAAAAGGAAAAGTAGAGACAAAAGGAAATGTTGGGAAATAAAGTTTTAGCAGCTGAATAGTAAACTAAAGTAGAAACACTATCTATACATTTTCACTGTGTTTGTCATGGCTTGCAGAAGGCGAAATATCAATGTATACCTGGGGATAATATCATCATACTAGCGAATATGCAAAGCCATGCATAAATTAGTTGCTGGTCTAGTTTTGGAAAGTAAGATTGTGCAAGAGGGTGAAGCCATGTTAGATATATGTTTTGTTTCTTTTACTGTTTTGCATTTGTTTTTTATAAGGGTTGGAGCATGTCTCTTTTATTTATATAATTTTTATTGCTGAGAAAAAACAAATAAAGGTTTGAAGTCTGCATAATTGTACTGATATGGAGATGTGAGAATATTGGCATTTATAAACATGAGAATAGTCTTATGAACTAATTTAACTTTTCTTTTATGTTAACTGTCATTTTAAGATCTGTTCTTTTAAAATTCATGAAAACAAAAACCAAAAAGCTTCTGTATGCTTGTATGTTACATATGATTTTTTATATATATCTTTCTCTCATAACTCACTAACGCTCTTGGAGTTCTTCAGATGTAGTATGTAGTATGTAATGAAGCAATGATAATAATATGTGACATTGTTGAAAATGTGTCTACAACAACCGCATACGGGATTCAGTTTTTGATTGTTTATTGTTCTATTGCTTTCTTAGGATCTAGTCTTTAGAGTTCTGATTTTGTTTTATGAACAGAAATTGCTTTGGTTATAGCAAAAAGTAAAAGGTATTCTGATTTTGTATACGTGCAAATATGTTGGATCTAATAAAGCATTCAAGCCTTTGATACTTAAGCTTTAGCTAAGAAGAATTAACTATATACCTTGCCAACTTTTTTGAACTTTAGATCTCAATATCTTTTGTTTAGCATCATCTACATGCCATTATAACCAGACAACAAAAAAGTGTTGGCATCATGAAAAAGAAAAGATTCAATTGATTGCTTGTAACAGAAGTTGCCATGTCCCGAATGAATAAAGTATCAGTTTCCACTTCAGCAAGCGTGCGCATGCCTTGTGTTTTGATTGCAGTGTCGAGGGTTTGTATTTGCGAAGTTAACAATTTTGAAGGCAAAAGTGTGGAGATTATAATAAAAAAAATATGAAGTGGCATATAAAATGTTGTCTTTCACAGCAGTTGCCTGTGTGCACTTAAACAGTGTACGTAGTTTGCTTTTCTGATTCTTCTGCTTTGTCTCTCCTATAATTGAAGGAATCATCCATGTATGAATGGGATTTAAATTAAAGAGAGTGAAAAAAAACCAGGTTGATGTGAGTTAACTTTTACATGATATGTATCTATTTTTTTACTGCATGATATTTACATTCAATGATTCTCGAAAGGATTCAAGAATGATCAGAATATTTGAGGATATGATTTTGAAGCAGAATGATAAGACGAGGATAGAATTTTGTTTGATATCAGTTGTGAATTGGGTCATATGATTAGCATGCACTTTTATGATGAGGTGACATGTGCTTATGATATCGTAGATTTGTAGTGCCAATATGGCACATAAAGAGATTGAGTGGGCCAATGGTAAGGAAGTTTTGTTTGTTAGAATTAGCATACCGAAAAGAAATGTTCACATTTTCTTTTCTTCTTTTAAGATCAATGACACCATTATCTGCTATCGCAATCACAGGAGTGGTGCTTATTATTATAAGAAAAAGTCTCATTTTTTCCAAACAACCATTTCACAATTTTTTACTAATATATTCAAGTACTAACAATGAATACAAATAAAATTTTAGAATATATAGTTCCATAAGATATAAAATTTGTTAAAATATCACACGCTTTACAGTAAATACGGATATATTCACAATCAATATCACTGATACAATTGATTATTATCATTAGTATAAAAAAAAATTCAATTAATTATGTATAAAATATTGTCAAAACGTCAATTTTTTAATAATGATTTAGTCTTTCCAGAAGGCCTAAAGAAATTCAACATGGCGAAAAATATGTCAAAGAAATGTGAAATTGTTCACTGCTTGCATTTAACATTCAATACATAATAATATCACCAAATATAACAGAAGTCCTCATTTTAATTTATCTTATATATGTTCAACTTTATGATATTACTTCATCCAAGGTCATTATAAAGTCTTATTTACGATCTAGGATCTTAATAAGAAGATTTTAAACTTACAACTGTGTATGATGTTTACAATGAAAATGTCCTAAATTAAAATAGCTTGCTTTTTCTTAAGTGGTTGGTAATTGGATAGTTGGCAACGATGTTGATATTACTTGTGAGTGTTAGCTCAAATACTAATAAAGCTCGTTGATATGCAGTGTCTAAAAGATGAGGATACATGGTTTTATACGTGCTCATATGCAGTATCAATAATAATTATTCATTACATGGATATCAATGCTGCTTTATCGCTTTGATAGGTTAAAGGTTTCTTCAGGGACATTGAGCTGATTGAGATGTATGTGAAGCGGAGCTCTATTGTATGATGGTGAAGTTCCATTTAGGGTTTTTCATTTGGACTCATTTTTGACGCAAGGTTGGTTTGGTGGGGGGTTACTTTTGGTATGTGGGAGCTGATGGTTTTGTTTTATGTGGGGATGCCTTAGTTACGAAAGCATTTTTTAATGTCGTCTTTTTTTTATAGGCAAATAGAAATTTATTAAAAGAAATAAAACTGGGCAAAAGCAGCCAGTTCCAGTTTCATGAAGTCTGACACAAAGTTATGCAGAAAAAATAAAAAAACAGAAAAGACCCTTCAACTTATATATCTTTTCACAAGATAGAATAATCCAAACAATCACCATCATGCACAACATAATAGTAATGCCACATGCCCCAGTGTCCACCTTCCATACCTAGTAACACCAAAGCACCAACCAATTGTAAAAGAGAAAAGTCATGATGAGCAGGAGACAAGATATAGGATTGATGTACCAATCTGAAAAAATAAATTAGCTTTTTGCAAACCAGAAATTTTAACCCCAAGACCAAGAATGAACCTTAATAATCCACCAAATAAAAGAGAAAGCATGCTGAAAAATAAAAAAGTTGTGCACAGTGACCAAATAGACCACACACATGCCACACCAGGTACCGAGCCTTCTTAACCATTTTTCCTTTTAGAATAAGAAAATGAGTTTCTCCGAACACGGGTAGAGAACTGCGTAAAAGCATGTCCAAGCACATATATATATATATATATATATATATATATATATATATATATATATATATATATGATATCGAACTAGAGAAGCTATAGAACATGAGAACAACAGATGATTGCAATCTTCTTGATGACTAAAGAAAAAACGACATAAGGTTTCTTGGGGATCATGAAAAAAAAATGTCTTCTAAACATAGCAATTTAAGGGGGCAACCCGTACTGGAATAGTCCTCCAAGAGAAAACTTTCACTTCGTGAGGCACAAAACTCTTCCAAATGTTTCTGCGCAAAATTGCAGAAAAAGAGTTTTCTACCTAAGGCTCCTTTGTTTGGTAAGAAAAGCAATAGCCCAAACTCACTGAGTAAGACCTGGAGTTGTCTTCTAACCAAATCGAATAATCATTCTCTTCGGATAAATTCACCTATGAAATGAGATTTAAAGATGCAAGAGATCCCAAAAAAACATATCCCTGTGCCACTTCTAGTTTCAACACCATTGTTCCATTTTCCACTCCCCCTTTTCAAAGATAAAAATGCTTGCTTGTCTTCTGACATTTGATACAGCGTGGAAAGAAAAGTTTAAGGGGAGTTGAACGTATCCATGTCTTCCCAAAATTCATTAGGTTTCCCATTTCTAACTTCACTTGATGCATTTTTTTGAAAACCAGAGACTGAACTGGACTTACCTCACGCACCATTTTACACAAGTCTTGCCACCCAACAAAATCAAGATTACCAATCTTCCTTCCCTTCGTACCCACCCACCAAAGTTCTTTATTATCTTTTAGACAACGTCATACCCACGTACCAAGCAAGCTAATATTAAACAATTCTATGGTTGTAACCTCAAACCTCCCTACTCTCTAGGTTAACAAATTTTATCTCAACTAGTCCATGCAATTTTTTTCTCTCATCTAACCCACACCAAAGGATTTCTCTTCTTAAACCCACTAGCCTTTTAGCCATGCACTTTGCCATCTTGTAGAAGGATAAGAAATATAGAGGCAAATTCTGAAAGTACAGAGTTTAGGAGAGTAATTCTTCCTCTGAAAGAATCCTTTTCCTTTCCAAGAAGCTAGTATCTTCTTAAAAGAGTCTACAACTGGCTGCCATGTCTTACATCCCCTAGGATTGACACCTATTGCCAATCCAAGAAACTTGAAGGGAACATCAGCAACACCACAAAACAAAAAATTAGAAGCTGCCTGCAAAAAGTCAGCATCCATAAAAACATTTGGCCAACCTTTTACCAACTGGCGCAGTCCTAGCTTTCCAACTTCTCTCTCCACTCTTCACAAATATTGGCGACTGTGACTCTGTCAGCAAGGTCATGACCGCTGCACTTGTATCGTGATCGTCCACAAAATAAGAAAGTCATTGCCCAAATGTTTCAGATCACTGCCCATTTAGCCAACCTTTTACCAACTGGCACAGTCCTTGCTTTCCAACTTCTCTCCAATCTTCAGAAATAGTGGCAACTGTGACTATCAGCAAGGCCATGACTGCTGCACTTGTATCTCTATGTGGTGCCTCATGCTTCCTGTTATGTTTAACTGATGACTTCAGAGACAACAAGGAGAACATCTATTATGGGTTCCTACCCTCAAGGGCTTGTAGGTAATTGATGGATCAACCACCCTTCCACCCCAACTCGCAACAAAATATCACCTAAAGTTCATATATTTCGTGCATGCAGTGACGTCAGTTTTGGTATTTTCAGCAATTTTGTTGTTTGATTAGAATGTGGTGAATTGCCTCTTTCCAGCATCCTCAGCTTTGGGCAGCATGTTCTTTGTTGCACTTCCTACAGAGACATGGAACTGACTTCCCCCTTTCTAACAAATTAATAGTCTTCCGTTTATATTCAATTCTTTTACCAATTTCAATAATTTAATTGGATTGATTATGTCTTGTGTCTGGAACAAATTATATATATATATATATATATATATATATATATATATATATATATATATTTT
>Ga0209489_109903_pt1 | contig 11319 bp, 4 predicted proteins | sample SiratrowhiteBW_FD_187527 | JGI IMG/M metagenome (GOLD analysis project Ga0209489, IMG submission 187527) | Root nodule microbial communities of legume samples collected from California, USA - Siratro white BW (SPAdes) (version 2) | ecosystem: Host-associated > Plants > Roots > Nodule | place: USA...
AAAAAAAAAAAAAAAAAAAAAAAAAAAAAAAAAAAAAAAGTTTTTTTTTTTTTTTTTTTTTTCTTTTCAAGAATAAACTTTTTCAAACTCTGTACTTAGATTTTTTTCGAAAAGAAAATACTTGACGAACCTTTCAATTATTGAAAAATTGAGAAGCCATTTTCCCAATGCAGAATCCAAATGATGGAAATAAACAAATGTGTTAATCCTTTAAATTTAAGTTAACTTTTTTTTTCATTCTTTAAATTTAGAATTAATTTCTTTAGCTCATGTAATTTTTTTAAAAAAATAGTTTAGTTTATTCATCCAAAAGTTTCATATTTAAGTTAAAATTAATATTTTTTAGAAAATAACATACAAATAATTAGATATTTAATGATACAAATGTGAAATTAAAATAAATTATTATGTAAATAATTTGTAGTTAATAAATGAAATCTTTAATTATATTTCAAATGTAAAGAAATGAAACAAACACTTTAAAGTTATGAGAACTTAAAAGATAAATTTTAAATTTGAGAAGAGAAATTTAGATAATTGAAAACATATCTAAACTTAAAAAGACATACATAGAAGATGTTTTTCTTTTGAAGTAGAAATATTTTTCCATCAAAAAAACATGTTTAAAATTTAAAACGATTAATTCTACCTTTCTGAAAATTGAAAATAAAAAGCAAAACAATTAATGTTCTTTTCAGAAAACAAAATAAATAACTTCTAAAAATAAAAAATAAAAATTTATTTTGTCCTGAACATTTGTTCTTAAAATCCAAACATAATCTGTCTAAATTATTATTATTATTTACTGACAGAAATGAACCTAAGTTAAAGAGAAATTTTATCTATCTCTCTCTATCTATGGATCCTTCAAAGAAGAAGTAGATATGGTAAACCCCTGAACTCAAAAACCCTCTTTTCATTCAAGTCTCTCTCTCTCCAAATTCCAAACCAAGAACAATGCTTCTCTTCCATTGCCATGCCCCTCACCACACCATTCCCACACTCTCACCCTTCAATTCCAAACCCCTTTGTTCTTCTCTACCAAGCCCTTCTTTCTTAACTCACCACCACCCTTATCCTCTCACCACAACCACTCACCTCAACAACAATAAGCCTCTTTCACTATCCACCATACCCAGAAAGCTCCTCTGCAAGCCACCCCAAGGAAAGTATATCAGGGATGACTATCTTGTGGTATGCCACTTCAAACACTTCACTTTCTACCATATTGTTTCTGGGTCTATGTCGTTTTTTCCTCTTATGGGTCCTATGTTATTCTTTCTCAATTTTCATGTTTCATAACAGCTTTATCTAGGTTTCAACAAAATGTTTTTTTGTTGTGAATTTTGTTTCTTTTTGTTCTTTTGTACATCCGTTTGAGTCGCAAAAATGTTACTAGTTTTCAATGTAATGAATGGTTTTTTTGTTTCTGATGTTAATAATTTGCTTTTTGTTCTAATAAAATTCTTTACTTTTTACCCCTTATGAGTAGGAACTTAAAAAAGAGCTTTTTATTTGTTTCCTTATCACTTCTTACTGTGTAAATGTAGGAGTTCTGGAAAAGAACAAAGAGTAAAGAAGGGTTTAACTTTTTCTTAATTCAATTTCAGTGCATTACTCGTAACCAATAAAAAAATAATCGTTGGCATGAGTTTGAAGGCAATTAACGGATAAATCAATAAACTTTAAGATAAGCAGTTTGTGAGTGAATAACTATGTAAAGAAGCCACGCTGTCAAAACATATACCATTTACTTCTTTTTTTTGTGTTTATTATTCAATAAATTAAATGTAATCTGCTACTTTAGTGATCCAATTGTTTGTTATTTTCGATTTGTAGAAAAAGTTGTCAGCTGAGGAAATCCAGGAGCTGGTGAAGGGAGAAAGAAAAGTTCCTCTTATTATAGATTTCTATGCAACTTGGTGTGGACCATGCATCTTAATGGCTCAAGAACTTGAAATGGTACGTTGTTTAAATGATTTGTAAAATGCTTAACCTTTGCTCTGATTTCACTACAAGGATGTGTTGTTACCTGTTTGATGTTGGTTTCAACTTTCAGGCAAGCACAATGCCATAATGTATTACTGATGTTTTAATTCAAGCTTTATTTGTATCAGCCTCCGTTACTAGTCTTTAATTATTTTCTAGATTGTGTTATGAGATAGATTAAATACTAAAAAAATAGATTAGATTCATTAAATATTTGACAAATATTTTCTTACAAGGAAACAGACAAGTGCCAGAATTTCAATTGTTAACAAAGTTTGCCTCAATTATTTGCATAAACAAATTGTTATTGTAGTTATTGGGGGCTGGTTGGAGGTACAATGGCTTGTCTCATGTTAGTTTTTTGTTTCAATTTTATATTTGACACGCCTGTGAAAAACTGTCTGCAACTGCATATTTGGTGCAACATCGAAGTTTTTGGGAACAACACTGCTGCATTTTTTGCCATATTGGCCTGCAATGTCAAGGATTGCACCAAAACTACAACTCAACCTCGACTTCAATTTAAAACCTTGATTCTATACAGTGATTAATTTCATAATTAATTGCCCAGTATGACAATGAATTTGACATGTTATTCATTTTCCTTTCCCCCTTAAGTGTTTCCAATCTGTTGGACAGCCTATCTGGTTTGATCATAACAGATTATGGTTTTATATATTCCTGGTGCATTGTTCTCTTCTGAGAGTTTTCCTATTATTGTCATGTTCATTGTGTGTTTGAACCAAGAATTGAAATGAGAAAGAAAAGAAAGATTTTTATTGAATTGAATGAAAAGTACAATGAAGAAAACACTCTTCCAAGGTTCCCCTTCTCAAAGAATCAATTCTCAATTTGCAATGACAACAAATCTAAATCTCTCCTATCCTTAGTGTCCTATTTATGTCTAACTGATCCCTCTAACTAACTCATTAATAATCTAACTATCTCAACTAACTACTACTTCTCCTTATATCCTAACAGTGTCAGGATGTTTATCAGTTTTAAATGTGAATGAGGCCATAGTTAGCTGGTTCTTGCACTCAATATTGTATGTAGGTTATTGTTAGTACTGGTGGTTGAAAACAAGAAGGTCAAAGGATTCTGATTTTCACATAAAAACTGTTGTCAGAGTCACCACACACAGTGGTTGGCAGAGGGTTGCACAGATCTTCAGTAGTCTCAATGTTTATCAAATTCATTGAGGCTGTTCTCAGGATTTTGGACACCATTAAGCCTCTATGGTGGCCACTTCAGAGCCTACAGTACACTAGGGCAGTGCTTAGCGGCCAGGGGCCACTGGTATCTGCCATGTTGCTATAGTGGACTGTTGACAACTCTGCAAGTAATTGATAATTTAATAAACAATTCTTGCCCTCCTTTCAGTGTTACTCCACTTGACCAGGCTATATACAACATTTTCATGAGTTCAAGCATGTTCTCTAATATGATTTTGATGTGCATGATTGAATTAATAGTAGATGCGAGAGTATTGGTTGCTTGCAAAACTTGCTCAGATCTGGAGCTTGTGCCATAGTCTCAATTAATAGATATTGAGATTGATCTCAAAAGTAACTTGATAGATTCAGGCTTGTTGAATGCTATTTACGGAGATTGAACCTCAATGCTTTATAAATGGCAATAAGTCTTTTAACGTGTCTGAAATAAGTTGCATGAATCTTGGTCTATTCATGAGTTTTAGCTACTGTGTTACCAATTTACGGTTGTAATTGTGTTGTACTATCATCAACATACCCTTCAGGATTCTAATGGCATCAGTAATAAAACTGATTCTTCACCATAAATTCATAGTACGTTGAAGATCTTGAAAATCCAAGAGGATCGGAACTAGTTCTCTTTATCTAATGCTGTATATTCAGTAAAATCTTATATAACATTGTTCTAACTTTATGATAATGTAGGTGACAGAAATAATTATGAATTGGATCAACGATTAGAGTTACTGTGTAGTTTTCATCCAAAGATCAGGAAGAGGCTTTAATCATGTGTCATTGTGTTTGGTTATAAACACCTTATTAAGCGCATAATAAATTAGTGTTTATAATGTAAGTACTTACGTGTAAATTGTTTCCATAATTGAAGAGGAAACAAGGTAAAACTGTTTTCATAAGTTATCCACAAGAGTTTTTATTAAATAAACTGAAAATAGTTTATGGACATATCATAAGGGATCCCAAACACTTATGCTTTTAGCTTAAACACTCTTTGTCAAATGCATCCTTAGTTGAGAGACGATGTGATTTTGAAAACGGTTCTGCATATATTATAAATGAAGTTCAAAGCACTGACTGCAACTTTGCAACCAGTTGACAAGTAAAGCACTTATAGAAAAGTTCTATTGAAATTTCAAACGAATGTTAGCTCTAATTTATTTGATAATTATTAGCCAATATTCAATATTTTGTTTTACTTCATCACTAGAAGAGATACATTGATGAACTTCACTAAAGGACACTGCCATAGTTCATCTTCTGTTTGAATGCATATATATCTTACTGGTAGAACCAATTTAAGCATCTGGGGATCAGAATATGTTCTCCAACTGGTTGGTTATTAATTTCACACTATCATCCTCAATATTGTTCTCCAACTTTCCCTTAGCACTGACGTTTTACTCAACACTTGAACAATCTTTGCAACTTTCTCTTATTTCTTACTTTAATCAATAGGGTGGTTCTTAATTTCACACTATCATCCTCAATATCTGTCTTGTTGAGTAGCTGATTTGAAAGCTCAGAAATAACCTTCCATATTTAAATTTTTTTTCAGCTTGCAGTTGAGTACGAAAACAAGGCCCTGATTGTTAAGGTTGATACTGATGACGAGTATGAATTTTCACGCGACATGCAGGTAATACATGCCCAATTTTGTTTAGAATGTGTTCATGTACAAATACTAAATAGAGACTATTAAAAAACTTTAGTATTTTTTTATTAAAATTGTCAAAAGTTATTATAATAAAGAGTAAATGAGTCCATCCCTCATGCTTCTATGTTCATATCCTAGTATCCTGTTACTATTACCTCTTTGAAATTTTCCACTTTTTCTCTACAAAATGACACGTGAACTTCTGCTACTGTACCCTAAAAATGGGGGGACAAAAACAAACATGCATTGCATCATGGGGTCTAAGCAGTTTCCTCATAAACCAAAACATGCTAATCCTGTTTGTTTATTTAAAGATAACAACCCCAAATGGCTAGATCCTGTATTATGGCTGACAAGAATCACTATTTTAATGGTTGGTGTTTCAACCTTCAAGCCTAGACTAGACAAGACCCTTAAAGGGGACTATTAGCAACAGATCTAGAGACCCTGATAACAGTTTTGCCCTTCAGTTCAAAAATTTGGATTGTGACAGTTTTTAAATAACACAGTTGAATGTGATGCATTTCAGGTTCGGGGGTTGCCAACTGTGTTCTTTATCAGCCCTGATCCAAACAAAGATGCTATACGAACTGAAGGGCTCATACCAATACAGATGATGAGGGACATCATTGACAAGGATATGTGAAACAGCAAAGGGCTATGATCAGCTGACACAGTTCCTGTTCCTGGATCCTGCAATATGCTGTCTGGTGCAATGGTATCATATCTGGGACAGAATTGAAGTGCTAACCGATTCATATGATTTTGGCTCTTGAAGGGTTATAAAATTGCATGATATTTATGTAAGCTTTGACCTCGACAATGCTCTGTAGTGTGCCACATGTGATGTCAAATGGAAGGACATTGTATGTAACATAATCATGGACTTGCAGCACCCCATTCATCAAAATATAAAATATGGTATTTGAAGGGACAATGTGTGTGTGTTAGGTGGTGACTGAGTTGAGCTTACATGCTTCAAATTTATTATCCTGTCACCTTGATGATGTGTTTTTGGGGTGCATTTCAATGTGACAAGCATGGTTCTAATATTCTAGTTGAAAGGGGGAAAAAAAATGGTCTCTGGAAGAATTTTTTTTTATTTTTTTATTTATTTTGACAGTCTAAAGTGGTTTCAATATGTTTTAGTTTCTTTGAAATTGGCAAATTTTAACTTAAATCCTAATTAAAAAAATGGCTTTCATTTCTCAAAAAGGTTAAAATGTTGGTTAGTTTATACTATTATATTGGCACTTGCTATTATGTGTTATGGTTTGTAGTGTTAAAATGTGTACCTTGAAAAGCAATTAAGTTTCTAAAACAAGTATTTTTTTTTAATCTATATTAACATGAATTTTAGAATAAAAAATAGTGAATTTTAATTTTTAAAGTACTAAATCCCAAGAACAATATTTTTTTACTTTTTTGAGAGATGGAAATTTTTTTCTCATAAAACTAAAATTAAAACTGGTTAGTTTTACGAGAATTTAAACCTAATAAAATCGGAAAAAAATATTATGTTTATTATACTCATAATAATGCAATTTTTAAATCCTAAACTTTAAATTCAGAAAAAAAAATTCACATGTTTCTTTAAAGGTAATAATTTTGTTGGAATCGAAGAGGATGACTATGGGTGACAATAAAACTAATTATTTAATACAATTATATACTCCAAACATAAATTTGAGACCACTAATTAATCAAAATAAAAAAAGACAATAAGCTTCGATAATTTATTTGTACACTTTCTTTATTTAGAAAAAAAAAGCAGAATTATAAAAGTGGCCAGCAGCTAATTAAGGCAAGTTGACTAAAATAAATCGTTTTAACAATGAAATGTATGGAGAAATTGTGACTTTATAATAATTTATTGAACAAGTTGTGAAGTATTGAATAAAATTGTGTTAAGAAGAAGACAAAAGGAAATTGAAATGAAATTTCATAGAAGCAGTCTGCACTGATCAAAGATATTTATCTTAATTCATTCAAAACTGGAGAAAAAAAATTAAAAATTTAATGTGTTAAGATTTTATGTTGATCAGATTGATCTGGATCAGATTTGAAAAAAAAAAATAGTCAAATTTAAATCTTAAAATTTTATTGGTTGGATTAGTTTGGATTTTAAAAAAACTCAATTCAGACTAAACTAATCTAATAAAAAGAAGGTTAATTTAGATCAATTGAATGTAACTTTATGTAAATATGCAAATTTATATATAGAATAAAAAATATTTTTATCCAAAAAAATTCATACATAATTCTGTCACTAAACGAAATAAACAATATTTTTTTGTTATAAATCACTTCCATAAACTAAATAATAGTTAAAACTATTTTAATAAATTATATAAGTATATTATAAAATGTCATGCAACATAATATATATATATATATATATATATATATATATATATGCATAATTGGTTTGATTGGGATTATTATATTATAAATCACCATGCAATATCTAAATGAACCACTGTAAGAAGCAAATAATTTGGTTTGAATTGGATCTAATTAAATTAAAATTTTAAATTGGTTTAATTTACACATCAACTTCTATATTGACAAATTTATTTGCATTGTTGGTGAAGATCTTTTTGATCAACCTATCACTTTGTTTTTGGTTAGGTGTTGAGTAACAAAGGTTTGACCAAAAAAAAAAAAAGAAAAAACATAATCATTCTTTCTCCCTTTAATCAAAGAAACAATGAGTGATTGCCTGTCTAACCATGTCTGTAGTTTTTTTTAGTAAATTCACACTATAATAATTTGATTCCAGGATAAATAATCTTTTTCAAATTTTCCAAATTGTATTGATTGATGTTTTAATTTTCAATGAATATTAAAAATTACTCTCTTTTTTCTTCTAATACATGCTATTTTGAATACTTAACAATGTATTTATAAAAATAAGAATATACAAATAAAATATACTTTCAATAATAAATAGACTTTAAAATGATATTTTAATCCTTATAAAAGTTTTACTATGATAATTTATTTTGTCAAATGTACACAAAGTAATATCAACATGATTTCAAGAATCGTTACTTAAATAAATCGGTTAAATTAAACAAAACGTTACCACTTATGTTAATAAGGAAAAGTAAAACCATTCTTTAGACATTTTGATCTTTTTTTTTAATTTAATATAGTATATTAAATTAGGAGTTATATATTAAAAAAGAGTGAGATGAATAATATATAAAAAAAATTCAAATAATATATCTTATATGGATAGATTTATGACTCCATTGCTCGACTCTACCAATGTATTTAATAACTTTCTCGTAACACTTAAAAATTCAAATATACATATATATATATATATATATATATATATATATATAAATATATATATATATATATATATATATATATATATATATATATATATATAATTTTATTTTTTTTTTAATATAAAAAAAATATATATAAAAAATATATATATATATATATATATATATATATATATATATATATATATATATATATATATATATATATATATATTTAAGGTTAGTTGTTTTCCAATCCAAAAAAAATGCATATCAAAATTATTGATATACATTTCCCTTTCTTGGTCTAGCTAGCAGCCTTAGGTCAACTCATTCAATTCAAGTAAGTTTGGTAGCACTATCTCTTCATGTTTTAATTCTAACTTCACTTTTCTTTACATTTTCTCTTTCCACATCAACTTTTTTCCAATGATTTTGATGGAAAAGAACAACATGTATTAAACACATACTTCACCTAACATTTGGGTTATTCCATCAAAAGAATATGATCAAATAATAAAAGCATACATGTGACAAAAATGTTTCCTTTTCAGACTCAATTATAAATAATAAAAAAAATAGTGAATTAAAATATAATTTTTTAATTTTTTTCAGCTTTTTATGTCTCCCCAAAATATTCTTTAAGTATTTGAGATTATATTTCAAGAAAAACATTTCAAGAAAATAAACAGATTATGTCTAAATGTGATTAAAAAATTTAAATAATATTAATTTTACTAATAGTTAGTTATTTTTAAATGTATGTGGATAATGACTAGCTTTTAGAGTTAATAATTAATCATGTTTGTATATATTTGACTTCATAGAGAGAATCAAATAGTTTTAGTCACATCCACTAAGGTTAGCACAAATAATGAATCAATTTGTTTAAACATAGAATAAATAATTTTAAAACATATTTATTTAAGAACTAGATAGGATTTGTTTCTTTAAAAAAATAAGGAAATCAGGAAAATACATAAAAAAAACTATTTATTTTATCAAAAAATATAGTTTTTTAAAATAAACAAAAATAAGTTCATCTTTAGCTGCTAATAATATTACGATGGAGATAAGATGTCTACGTATGATATACGATTAACTAATGGAATATGCTATATGTGTTTGTTTTTCATTTTTATTATACATTTTTTGTTTTTTAATTTCTTTTATAGCAAACAAATTTTACAATCCTTTTATTTTTATTAAAGTAAATACTAATTGGAAATAATATATTGATTCAGAATAAGTAAAGTATCTTTCCTCATACTATTAGGTCTTTGAATCTTTATCTTCTTCCAAATGGTATCTTCATCCCTTACGCATAAAACACTACTCAATGAACCTCCAATTTCCATTTTCATCTCAGAAAAAAAAAAAGTATTGTTGATGAAAATTTGTCACCATAAACTAAAATTCACTTCTCCTTACGATTATAAATTGAATAAATAAAATACTAGCTTGCATTTTCTTTTTGCAACTTCATTCATTTTTTGCATTTCATTATCTTTAATTCTTTATTCAATGAGAATACTCACATCTTCTTAATAATTCATATGTTTTATTAGTTTAAAAAACATTCACACAACACTATATTCTATTTTTCCAATATGATTATATGTAAATGATTATGTTTTTCAAAAATAATAACTTTTCTTTGAACTTTTAAGTTCTTAATAATACGTTAAACACATAATTTAAACCTCGACTCAATCTAACTACATTTTAATTCATGGTATCGATCACATAATATATATTTTATGAAATAATTGAATTAACTAAACAGATCGCACTTTAAAGTATAATGTAATATTGCTTAAGCGTCTAATATAACATATGAATATCATTGAAAAAGAAAATATGATTGAACCAATAGAAGGTGAATTAGTTATTGAAATCTTTTTCACTATTAACATAGTTTTCTTACATTATAAAAAAGATAATTAAAAAAATTAAGATAACGAGATTTATCTTTATCCATAAGATTCCAAATGCAATGACAATACATAATCTACGCATACAAAATTAAAATACAAATCAAATCTCTGAGGGGAGAAGAAAACCTCATCACTTTAATGAAAAAATTAATTATATTGTTTAAACTTAATCTCGAAAGAGTGAAGTCATATATAGAAAAGGAATAGAAAATCTTCTCATAATCTAGAGAAAACATAAAGAGAAAAAAATTAAAAAAATTAAAAAAAATAAGTTTTAAAATAAAAATGATTTATAACTTTTTTAAAAATATAATATTCATTTTCCATTTATTTTTAAAAAATTATTTATAGTATTAAAAATATTCTTACAAAAAAGATACTATTTGATAACCTTAGTAACCCATAAAATTAAAAAAAATTACATAGTAGTAGAAAGTTTAGATAATTTGTATGAGGTTCTAAATTCTAATAATAATAATAATAATAATTATTATTATTATTATTATTATTATTAATTATTATTATTATTATTCACATCTCAGAAACAGTTATAAATAGTCCAAAGTACCTCTATTATTATATAATTGTGAAAGAATTTTAATCTTTTGAAGCAAAAATAAGTAAACATTTTTTTTTATTTAAAGTCATGTTAGTAGAATCTTTCAATGAAAAGTTTGATAGGCCATTTCAACTAATTTATGGTTTGTTATATTTAATACTTCATTTATCTTATTACAATTACTGTGTTAAAAATGTCTAAAATAAAGGTTATTTTAGTTTTTCAATATAATTACTTTTTATTTACACCCCAATGTTATTTTTATAATATTTAAATTGTTTAATAAAATTTATTAACAGTAAAATCAATTTCATAAAATTAGAAGTGTAAGTGGGTCAAAATTGACCTACAAGCTCAATCAACCAAACCTAACTACATTTCAATCAATTGAGTCATAAAGTTGAATTGAATTTTATTAGATTAGTTTATTTTACCAAAATAAATTTTAGTTAGATATCCAATTAGTAAGTTTCCATCTTCATCCAACTTAATCTAAACATATTATATTAATTAGTGGAGACACATACATCTATACTTTTATAATAAAAAACAAAAAATATAATTACAAAATTAATTATTAAAATTTATACAGAAGGTATAGAATTATAAAAAAAAAGGTATATATATATATATATATATATATATATATATATATATATATAAAAAA
>Ga0209489_109905_pt1 | contig 11313 bp, 4 predicted proteins | sample SiratrowhiteBW_FD_187527 | JGI IMG/M metagenome (GOLD analysis project Ga0209489, IMG submission 187527) | Root nodule microbial communities of legume samples collected from California, USA - Siratro white BW (SPAdes) (version 2) | ecosystem: Host-associated > Plants > Roots > Nodule | place: USA...
AAAAAAAAAAAAAAAAAAAATATATATATATATATATATAAGAATTGAAAAAAAAAAAGAAAAATATCTTAAAAACAGCATAATCATAGACTGAAATCCAAGATATCTCAACTCAACATAATTTGATTTTCTGTGCTTGACATTGTCCTATGAGTGAAAAACAATTAAGAACAACGTTGTAGGTTTAATAAAAAAACACAGAATAACATGGTTCTGAAACTCTAAATGTTGAACGTTCAGAAAAACAACTAAATTCTGAAATTTCAAAAAAACAGAGCAATAAAGAGAACAATAACAGCCTCATTGACAATAAGAAGAGAGCAAAGAAAGAAGAGAGAAAAAGAGATGAGGCACATCTGAAGAGCAGGAGAAGAATAAGCGGAGAAAAAAGATAGACAGGGAAGGAAAACGGGGAAAAAAATAAAAACAAAACCTACTGAGTCACCGGATTTGTCCATTGAAAAGCCGGGAGGGGGTAATTTCACCATGGCAATTATGGCACCAACAGATACTTTTAGGCAATTCTTATCTAATGCTGAAACTACCAACTTAAGGACCAACCCAAGAGGAAAATCCCAAAACAGTTTGCTTAGTGGCCACTTTGGTTGCCTCGGAACAACTGTGCATAATCTCAACAATCATTACATCAATAAGCAAAACATTACAAAATCTTAATTTGATGCCTCGGAAAAAAAAAATTACACAAAATATCAAGATGTTTACTTTTGAAAGATTTGGGGGTAAGAGTTACTTTTTGTTGTTTGAATGCTTAAGTGGATAGAGGAGGGGAACTTTCTTATGTCCTCTTGTTTGAGAGCTAAGATAAAGGGAAGAAATAAGTTACAAAAAGAAAATTCCAATTTAGTCCTAATAAATCATTATTCGAGACAATTTTTACGTGCAAATCTATTTTGTTCTACGAACATGTGAATAAATAATTCCATAAATGAATTCCCTAATATGATAAATATTTCACATACCGAAGGCTCCTTGATGTCAAGAATATTGGAAATTAACAAAATTGAAAAACCCCATTTGCAAATTGCAACAAGAGAGGAGAGATACGTTTAAGTAGAACAGTCGATAGAAATAGGCCCCAAAGCCCCTAATCATATCCAAATTTCCAACATTCACGTTTGGTATGTGAAATTGCAAAATCTTTAGACTTAATTCTTGCCTTCGTAACGTACAAAAACAGGCAAAAGAAATTTGGCACATAAAATCCAGGGTAAAAGAAGACATCGAGACATCTATCACCAGCTGAAAAGTACCCAAGTACTTGGGGAACTCACCCTCAAAAACTAGCTATGGAGAGGGAGAACCAGACACTTAAATACCCCATGTTCCTATCATAGCACCATCCTAAGAGTCAAACGTCTCTCCAGCTTTCAATCTACAACAATTCACAATTGCGAAATCTTTAAACTTTATTGTTGCCTTCTACAGTAGTGTGCCAAACAGGCAAAAGAAATTTGGCCCATAAAATCCAAGGTAAAAGAAATCAAGACATCTATCACCCCTGAAAAGTAGCCCGAAGTGCTTTGGGAACCCACCCTCAAAAGCTAACTAATAAGGGGGAAGAACCAAACACTTAAATACTACACCAAGCATAATATACAACACAATTTAGGACTTCGGCACCCTATCATGCCCAAGTTCTCATCACTAGCTTTCTTTCCATAACAGGAAGCATCATTGGTTTACATTCAAGAATATACCTATGTATGACTTCTAACCCAAACCCTTTTCTCCCTTATTACTTGAGCTATTCCTTATTGGTTAAAAGGAAACATAATTTGTTTAACTTCTCAATTAAAATTACCATACAGATGCAGGAGGAAGGGAAAATCACAGATAGTACTGGTGTATCAATAATTAAGAAATCTAAAATGTAATGTGTCACACTTTTCATAATATGTCCGAACTCTCAACCAATGACACCAGTTAAGCTAACAAAGGAAGAATATGTACTAAACTTACAATGAAACTTGATTCCAAACTCAATCAAAAAAAAAAAAAAAAAAAAAAAAAAAAAAAAAAAAAAAAAATCCAAAAAAAAAAAAAAAAAAAAAAAAACAAAAAAAAAAAACAAAGACAGATGTTTTTACAATGAGACGCATATATTCCTGCACATTTTACATCTCCATCGTAATTAACAAAAGTTGTTTCTTAAGCTCTAAATTTTGCTTTCCATCCATTTGAATATCTCATGTTTTTTAAATTTGTGTATTTTTTAACTCATTCCTTTTGTTTTTTCTTATGGTGACATTACATGATGATGTTCACACTGTTAATTACTTTAACATTTTTATAACAAAGTATGATGACAGCAAATCATAACATTTAAAAATTATAGACACTAGAAATACACAAAAATTACAAATATCAAAAGCATAAAATTATATGATTAAAATTTAAAAGTATATATTTAAGTTTTTATATTATTATTTACTCACAAATTATTGGGTATAATAAAAATCATTTTGATAATGTCACATTTTTTTTACATCAAATAATGAATAAAATAAAATAAAAAACATTTAAAGAGTGTTTCAACCCTTTACAACATATACTATCCACCATTTACAACACATCCTATCTAAGTGCCATAACTACCAAAACATTAATTCACATATAAAGACACTTTATTAATTTTAATAGATCAAAAATCAGGATACTATAAGTACCTGAAATAAAAATAGAACAGAAACAGTATTCAAGAAGATAAATACATACAAAATACAAACAGATGCATAACCACCTACATAATAGGAAGGAGCCATCCAACCATACCACATACCTGAAGATAGTAATGTACAATAATTTCTTATTAATTCAATAATATATTAAATTTAAAATCAAAATTATTTCTATTTTAATTAAATATTATAGTTATATATACATATAGAAAAAATATATTTTACAATAAAAATATTTTTTTCTTAATCATCTCATCTTTACATACCTAACATCACCACCGACAAAACAAAATATCTTCAACTCTTCTAGCTCTACTTTCACTCTTATGTAACAATCCAACTCTTATCTATAATTTTTTACCGGTGTAAGTTCCATTATAATATTATATATTAACACTTAAATATATTTTTAAGTCTATAAAATATGGTTATATTTTTTCATACCTATAACTATTTTCTTACTGACTTTTAGTTCCTTCAAAAAAATTGTTTTGGTCCTTGTTATTTTTTTTTTTTAATTTCCTAAAATTTAACTTTTGTGTACGATAAACTATAAAGTTGAGATGGGACTTTGTGGGACTGACCTACACATGGGGTGTTCAAAGCACATCGTGCTTTACCTTTTGTACGTTGCAACTTAAACTTATCTGTCGGTCAAGATTTAGGGTTTTTATGGGCATTCATAACATTTTTAATTAATGATGTCACAGATTATGGGCCACTCATAAAACTTAAATTTAATGTTTTTAGATTGGAGAAATGTTAGTGGATATACAAACCCATCATCATTAAGGAACTTAAGACGTTCCTTGAAGATAGGGATAGAGAAGGCTAGGGTATGGGTATACTATTCATTTCATACCTTCATAAATTTAATTCAATTGTTCCATAGAAGAAAGGCGTGACAAATTGAATATTAAGTTTTGATGTGATGGATCGATAATCTTTCTGATTATTGAAAGTATTAAATTATGAAGACACAGTAACATTCAAAACAAAACAGTTTAATGCAGTTAGTTGATTATTGATTTGTGATTTATCTATAGGAAGACACAATATCATTTAAAACAGTTTAATGTACTTAATTGATTAGTGATAATCTGTGACTAACTACCAGATACTCCACAATTTGTATTCTTATAAGTGTAGACGCAATGTTTTGCTTAGAGAGAAAGATAGATAACGATGTTAATAGGTTATGATGCTTGGAAAATGATGTTTTGAAAACTATAAAAATCGGTTAACAACATGCCTTTTTAAGGGTAATGAATAGCTCAATAATTTAAACACTCATTTAATATCTTTTATTTTTCTTTATATTTTTTGCTATATTTTGCTTTCATAAACAGTATATCACATATCGGTTGAAATAAATGCCAAGTTATTAGAAAAGTATTGTGATTAACTTAAAAGATCAACCGTATATATGGGAGGATAATGACTCACATTTAATGTTTAAGAGTGGATGCAATGTTAACTTCATTTGTAAATAGATTTAATATTTTCTTCTGTATTTCCATCTCATTGTATTCCAGACCAGCTCTTAAAAATAGAGAGACAATAGTGTAGGGCCTATATGATTAGGAAACAAAATCTTAAAAATTCTAAAAAATATTTATTATATTCTAAATTTATATTTATTTTTATAAATACCAATTTCAGATCTCTTTTTATCCAAATTAAAATATGACACGTAATTAAGAAAATATTACATTCATAAATTCATGTTAAATGAATTTTAACTAATTAAGACATAATTAACATGTAATGAATAATTATAGATTTGAAATGCTTGTTTATTTAGCCAGAGAAGAAACGAAATTAAACTTGAATCATAATAAAGAATGAAATTGCATGGTGCAGTGTACTATTTGTGGTGTATGTAGAAAGAGAGATACAAGAGAATAGATAAAAAAAAAATGTGATGAAAATGAAAAAAGAGAATTAAACAGAAATAGAAAAAATAGAGGAACATTAATAAAAAAAATTATATTAAATCATTATTTAGAAAGGATATATAGATATTGTTGTATAGATATTTTTTTAAAGAATGACCAATTTTTCAAGAGTATTATTCGGGTTGAAAATACATATTCTTTTTATTTAATACTCAAAATAATAGTATTCCTGAACATAAAAGAAAAATGGTTCTTAAACATATTTTTGGAGTCTTACATTGTTATTTATTGTTTTTCTCTGCCATGCTAAGAATTCATTTGGAGTTATTTATCTATTTTGTCCCTTTTTTTTCTCTCATCTTTCTCGGCACCTCTCAAGATTGTATTCTATATCGGAATGTAAGGAGAGTGTTATATGTAGTATAAGGGAATGGGATGAGAATGAGAAACATTTAGATGGAACATAACTTAGAGAAGGGTGAGTTTTGAGTGGGAAAATGAACTACAAAGTCAATTGATGGCCCTTATATATAGTAGGATATGGGAATATGGAAACAAAAATGTGTATACAAACTATTGGGAATGGCTATAGAGCACTAACAAAGGAGAGTATTGAGAGACGTATTGATGTTTTCAGTGATCTATAAAGTATGAATGTAGTTCCACAAACATAGGTATGTGATTGGAGGGTGTTATTAGATACGATTCTCATTAGAGTCAATCTAATTAGAAGAGAAATATTACTAAATAATTAATTGTGTACTATATGCAGTCAACATGATGAGTGTGGATCTGTATTTTGTTTTTCTCTGTGTGTGATTTCTTTTTCTTAATTTTTGGTGATGTTCTCTTCTAGATGTCTTAGTCATGGTTTTCTGTGTCGTTTAATATAGTTTTTTTTTTTGAGTTTTTATTTTGATGGTTGAGACACTTAATTTTAAATAGAGTATGTTATACAAGAGTTGGAATACTCCTTAAGTATTTTTTTTTTAATTTTATTCATTTTTTACTGTTAAAAAAAATGTTAATACAATTTTGAAAATATTATTTTATTAAAATAACTGTATTATGCTACTACAGTTTTCTGTTCTATTTTATCAAAATAATATGCGTTCATGTACAACCATTATTACATCCTTACATAAGACAAGAGGCTAAATGAAAATAAAATAGATTTAAAAAAAGAAACCAAATATACTATTTTCAAAAATTTTAATTAATACTACCAATTATTAATAAATATTTTTCTGCCCCATTGTTGCCATTGCCACGTGTCAAATGAGGTAACTTTCTCAATGATGTTAATGTATATTTTTTCAATAAAAATAATTATACTCTCACACTATTATTCATAAATTATATATATTTGACACTTATTTTATTTAATAAATAATATATAACAATAAAATAAGAATTTATTTCAATGTCAAATAACTATATTCTACCTAGTACATGATCAAAATATCAACACTATTATAACAATAATTGAGAACAAATATAATTATATAACATCATGTACCGTCAATAGACAAGGACTTGTCTGACTTAGAATAAAAAAGATTAAAATAAACAACCCAATGGTTTTTTAAAGTCTACTTTTATTCGATAAGTTACACAAATTCACTTGAGATCTTTTCTTGCATCAAACTTCTCTTTTCATTATGGTAGCCTTCAAACCATTCCCCATGAGAAGAATAATTGAATGTGATGGAGTAGCAACATGACCTTTCTGCACTTGAAAACGGTACTTGCGCAAAATAGCAGCAGCCACCATCTTCATTTGAAGAAAGGCCAAGTCCTTTCCCAAACAGATTCTTGGTCCTGCATTAAAAGCAATGAATTTGTAAGCTGGTGCATAAACTATTTCTCCTTTCTCAGATATCCATCTTTCTGGCTTGAACTCCAAACAATCTTTTCCCCATATCTCTTCACACCTTCCCATTGCATACAAAGAAAACATTATCATTGTATTGCCATTCACTCTATGCCCACTTGGAAGTGTATCATCTTTAACTGCTTGCTTCCGTTCAATAGGTACTGGAGGGAAAAGTCTCAGAGTTTCACACAAAGCACCATGCAGATAAACCAGCTTTTTCACCTCCTCCATGCCTAAAACTTTCTCAGATAAAGATTGCTTCACATCTTGTTCCTCATCAAGATAACATTTTTCCTTTTCATTGGTCCTAAACTTATCTTTGATCTCTTGAAGAATCTTGGCTTCCACTAAAGGGTGATTAGAAATAAGCCAAAAGAACCATGTAAGAGCTGAACTCATGGTTTCTCATGGTTTGATCAACAAACACTTCGAACCTTCTTTGTTTGATCAAAGAGTGAAGAACCGTTCTAAAGTACTTCCATGTTTCTGAATCGGCAGTGACAACCCCATCTCCAAAGGGTTCGAAAATCTCACGAAACTCGGGTCCCTTGATGTAGTTGTCGAAGCGCTTGCACAGCATGTGTTGCACATTGAGGGAGTCACAAGTGATCAAATAGTTCATTTTGGTGAACCATGGCCCTTGGAACTCCCCAGAGCCACCATGTTCTAATAGCACCTCAGTGAAAAAATCATGAACGCGCCACAAGTTGAAGAGCACGGTTGGTAACATTCCAAGGATGGGGTAATCCGTCAAGAGGGGGTGTTTGGAACATGTTCTACGATGGAAGAATAATAGAAAGGAAAAAGATGATGCTATTATTGCTGCATAGAGAAGCATGGCCACCTTGGATTGACAAAAGGGTTTGTCGTTAATTTGAATTGCGTTTGCCCTTAGTGAGGTGGTTTCAACGATCTACATTTTTGTTTGTTATAGTGCCACTATACAGAGAACGACAGAGAAACATATTTTTTGTTTTTTCTTCTATATGTGTTTTCTTAAAGATATAGCTCTTTATGAGGAAGTAAGAAAAATTGTAGGAGGATATACCATTACTCTTGTTTTTATTATACTAAAGGAAAAATTGTGTATAGTATGTAGGTGGAAGTTCAGGCATTGATTGTCCTTCTTTTGACAAAATGGTTTAAAGTTTTGCATAATTAACAAAAAAGGAAATTGTTTATATATAGAATGATTTCATATCTAAGGTCTAGAAGCTTTTGCGTGCACGTATACTTACATGTTTATTAGAGAACTTAAGGTAAAAAAATTACTGATTTTGGGAAAATATATAAATATGAGGAAGTAATATCCTTTTATCTTGAATTTAATGATATACAATATTGTCGTTTTGGAAAAATCTTTTTCTAAACAAAAGAATTGAGTAATTTATGCTTCTGTGTTTGTATACCCTAATCATAGGAATAATTGAATTGTTTGACATATTTTGAACATTTAAATTGATTAACGAACTTATGTAAATATTATCTGTGAACCGATTGTAAAGCATAATGTCACTTTATATTGTGGTTCAATCACTAGGTATCCTAAATTTGTTCTTTCTGTTAATTACTTTATAAGTCACGTGAAAAAAATTATTCGTTTATTTTACCGTAAATAAATATTGCCAATATTTAAAAAAATTAAAACTGAAGAATCAGCACGTTTGCATAAAAAAAGTTAAAGAAAACAAAAAAGTCCAAGTAAAAAAGAAGAAGAAGTGTCCATCCACGTTGTTTAGAAAGATTGGAACAATTAAAAACGCAGTTGAAAGAAAATATAAAAGATAAACTGAATAAAAGTTAAAGAAAAGTACTTGAAAGTTGTTAATCTACATATAATAAAATTAAATATCATATATGTAAATTAGTTAAAAATTATAATTAGACCACTTAATAATAATCTATTCTTACGATAAACGACAAATTATACTTCCCGAAAGTTCTACTAAATAACATTCATAGCTTTAAAATAAATAATTTTATCCCTTATGTTTTTAATGAAATAATTCTTGTATCTTTTTTTCTAGTTTCACATAAATCTTCACTGCCTTATATTTTTAATGAATAACATTCATCTTCACTGTGCTTTACATAAAGTAAATATCCATATTCCTTATTTTTATTTAAAAATAAAAATTAACTAAAACCTAAATAAAATATGAAAATTTAAAAAAATAAAAAGGAATTTGTTTTAAGTAATAAATTTAATTATTTAATTGTTATATATTAGCAATATAAAAATGATATGGTTACTCAATTATAAACTGTGTTATAAAAATATAAAAATTATATATTTTTAAAATTATTACTTTGATAAAAATAAATAGTTATAATGTATATGATAAAAATTGATAGCTTATTATTATATTTACATATAATGTTCAAATAAATATAAATAAAATAGTATATATATTATTTTTTTTAAAAAGCACCAAATAATAAGTATATAGTTCGATTAAAGCCACTGAAATTTCTCCAACAACCTGATTCTATATAAGATGCCAAAGCCACAAAGATCACAACACAACCAAAAATAGCTTTTGTTTTTATTGATTATGTTTAATGGCCATGCTTAGCTATGCAGCAGCATTCTTCTGCATCATCTATTTCTTACATAAGAGATTATGTTGGAGATATTTTCTACTCATTGACTACCTCATCTTTATAATATTATTCGAATACTGACATGGACACATATAGACAGATACACTTAAACACATGTAATTTTTAAAATATAAATATAAGACATGAAAACATGAATCTATATATATAATCTAAATATTTTTTATTATATATAGTATTTTTTTTTATCTGTATAATAAGTTTAGATATAGTTGTCAAAACGCTTGCAAAACATGTGTTGTATATTGAGGGAGTCACAAGTGACGAAATAGTTCATTTTGGTGAACCATGGCCCTTTGAACTCCTCAGAGCCACCATGTTCTAATAGCACCTCAGTGAAAAAATCATGAACGCGCCACAAGTTGAAGAGCAGGGTTGGTAACATTCCAAGGATGGGGTAATCCATCAAGAGGGGGTGTTTGGAAGATCTTCTACGATGGAAGAAGTATAGAAAGGAAACAAATGTTACTATTATGAATACGTAGAGAAGCATGGCCATACCAATTTTAGTGTTTGTGAATACTTGAACTTAGAGGGTTTAAATGCAGATAGCTTCACATCTTTGTGTGTGAATTTGTTGATATATATATATATATATAAAGAACAGATTTCTTTTTTTCCTTAATACGTCTAATTTTATTTTGTTGTCTTTAATAATTTGTTTTATTATACAAGAGGAAAAATTGTGTATAGCATGTAGGTGGGGAAGGTCAGGCATTTAATTGTTCTTCTTATGACAAATGGTTTAAACTTTTGCATAATTAACAAAAAAAACTGGAAATTTGTTTGTACATGTTTATTAGAGAACTTAAGGTAAAAAATTGCTGATTTTGGGAAAATGTATATGAGGAAGTAGTATCCTTTTATGTTGAATTAAATGGTATATACTATTGTGTTGTCGTTTTCGAAAATCCTTTTCTAAAGAAAGTAATTGTGTAATTTATGCTTCTGTGTATTTTTCTACCCTAATCATAGGAATAATTGAAATTTTAACATATTTTAAACACTTTAAATTGATTAATGAACTTATGAATAGTATCTATGTAAAAGTGAATTTCGTTACGATTGTAAAGCATAACGTCGCTTTATAGTGTGGTTCAATCACTCTAGGTATCATAAATTAGTTTTTTCTGTTGATTTTTTTAAAAGTCACGTGAAAAATAATTATTTATTTATTTTAAACTAAAATATAATGCCAATATTTATAAAAATTAAAACAGAAAAATCGACACGTTTGCATAAAAAAGTGAAAGAAAACAAAAGGTCAAAGTAAAAAAGAAGAAGTGTCCACCCACATTGTTTAGAAAGATTGGAACAATTAAAAACGCATTTGAAAGAAAATAAATTTAAGGAAAAAGTAAAAGATAAACCGGATAAAAGTTAAAGAAAAGTAGTTGAAATTATAGAGTTTCTAATCTACGTATTATAAAATTAAATATCATATATGTAAATTAGTAAAAATTATAATTAGACCGCTTAATAATATATCCTTATTACAAACGAAAAGTACTTTCCCGCAGTTATACTAAATAATATTCATACTTTTTATAGTTTTAAAATAAATACTTTTACCCCTTAGGTTAATTAAATGTATCACTTTTTTAGTTTTAAATAAATCTTCAACCCCTTAAATTTTTAATAAATACCATTCATTTTCACTATATATGTTTTTCATAAAGTAATATTCATATTCCTTATTTTAATTTAAAAAAAAATATTAACAAAACCTAAATAAAGGGACTCTTTTTGAACGGAGTCTATTTATAAAATAAGCTATAACATAACCTCAACCTTTGGAAGTTTGGATTGAAAAATACACATTAACTTACATTCAATATGTGTTATTGCTTTCTCTTCATAATAGCTAAACAAATGAGTTTATCTAATATGTAAGAAGTTTCTTTATTTGATATTTTTAATATTTGACATCAAAATATACATTTTTTTTTCTTTTAAGATTGTTGAGTTAGTTAATATTAAATATTACTAATAAAAATAATGTAATATTGCTGTATACGAAACATTTTATGTTGATTTTACATTATTTTTTTTTTGTCAATTATACAATTATCACAAATATAAACAATATAGAAAATTACACTTTCTATGTTAAGCTAAAAAATTAATTTTTTTATCAATAATAATTAATAAGTTAACTAAATTAATCCTATTATATATATATATATATATATATATATATATATATATTTTTTTTTTT
>Ga0209489_109906_pt1 | contig 11312 bp, 8 predicted proteins | sample SiratrowhiteBW_FD_187527 | JGI IMG/M metagenome (GOLD analysis project Ga0209489, IMG submission 187527) | Root nodule microbial communities of legume samples collected from California, USA - Siratro white BW (SPAdes) (version 2) | ecosystem: Host-associated > Plants > Roots > Nodule | place: USA...
AAAAATATTATTTATTATTATATTAATATATTATTATAATTATTTATAGAAAAAGTTATTAAGTATTATAAAAAAATTTATTTTAAATTTTATTATTATATATTTTTAATTATTTATTATTTTAAATTAAAATAATAAATATTTTTTATGTTTTATTTAATCATAATAAATTTAATATTTTTATTTATTTGTGAAAAACAAATTTCTCCCTATAAATTTTCACTTAAGAGGGGAAAGTTTAAAGAATTTTTGTTTTTCGTTTTTCCTATTTTTATGTCTCGTTTTTCCAACTTTTTTCTTCTTTCTTCGCTAGATAATTTTGAATCGTTAGAAACAAACAAGACTTAAATACTTGATAATATCATATTTTTTATAGTGTGATTTTTATTTTTGTACCTTAAATAATATCTTGCTTTCTTTAATATTTCATTTTCTACTTGATATTGAGTTTCTCAAAACTCACATAAACACATGACTGGTCATGCTACACATATTGAATTTGAAAAACAAGTAAAGGAGAAGCATATAATTGAGATCCACTTATGATATCGAAATTCATGGAAAACACATGGGAAATTTGAATTGAAATTTCCCTCCTTTTAACTTTTCAAACTCACAACCATCTATTAGTCTATAAATATGACTTTCATTCACTTGGAAAATCACTTAGAATTGGAATCAAAATATTATTACTCTAGCAGAATTTTGAGAGAATACTTTTTTGAGTTTTAGACTCTTATCTTATTCAGCTGAATTAAGTGACAACTCCTAGCATCACTTGTCTTGAAAGACCAACCAAGTGGCAGGACTTCATCTACCATTGTATATAAGTTTTCCAATATTCCATTTTCTTCTTTTATTGTTGTTTCTTAATTATCCAGTCTATCTTTCCTTATCATATTCTTCAATGCATAATCCTATCTTTGTTTCATTCTTAAAAATAATTATATTCCCCTGACTTCATATACCGTACACCATCGCCATCTACACACACTTTCACACGTGATTCTCAAATTTGGTATGATGAATTAAAGTAAATGTTGCTTGGTTAGATTATGTAAAATCTTGACTATACCTTTTCATTTGTTACATATATTCTAAACTTGTCTCATAATTATGTACTTGAAAAAAATAGGTGGTTCATTGTTTCTGCAACTTTTCCACACATTATACATAAGGTTTTATATTAAACATATATGTTGATTTCAATTGAGAGGTTCAAGGCTAGGCTAGTAGCCAAGCGATTCATATAACAAGAAGACATTGATTTCAGAGAAATTTTTTCTCTAGTGGCTAAAATCACTACTGTAAGGCTCTTACTGGCCATTGCAGCCACTAAAAATTGGCTCCTTGAACAACTTGATATCAATAATGCTTTCTTGCATGGAGATTTTAATGAAAAAGTCTATATGGAGGTTTCTAAAGGTGTAGTTCCCCCAAAACCTAGTCAGGTCTGCAAGTTGAGAAAATCTCTTTATGGTCTTAGACAAGCTAGTAGATAGTGGTATGAAAAGTTGTCTACGGTCCTTATAGCTTCGGGTCATACCCAATCACGATCTGATTTTTCTTTATTCATTAAACAATCTGTTACTCGTGCATTCACAACCATCATTGTCTATGTTGATGATATGATTTTGACGGGGAATGATAACTCGTCGGATCGCATGACCCTTGTGTCGGCGACGCATCATTCAAATTTCTGCCCTATCAACTTTCTACCTGGTTGATCCTGCCAGTAGTTATATGCTTGTCTCAAAGATTAAGCCATACATGTGTAAGTATGAACTAATTCAGACTGTTAAACTGCTAATGACTCATTAAATCAGTTATAGTTTGTTTGATGGTATCTACTACTCGGATAACTGTAATATCTCTAGAGCTAATACGTTCAACAAACCCCAACTTCTGGAAGAGATGTATTTATTAGATAAAAGATCGACGCAGACTCTACCAGTCGCTTTGATGATTCATGATAGTTTGAGTTACTATACAATCTATGACATTTTTAGATTAAGAGATCTCTCACTTCTATCTATCTTCCTAAAACCTTATACTTGTAGCACAACCTATTTTCTATGCTATGTTTTCACTAAATTACTTTATTTGATTTCTTGATTCACATATCTTCGTTACATCCCTCCATCACCATTAGTCATAGTTTTACAATTTTCTTTCACTAAGATTTCTTCAACATCCATACTCAAAATCAAGTACATCCTTCCATAATGCTTTCTACTCCAGTGCTACTTGTCATTTCGTTTGTCCATAATAATTCATTAAAGCAAATTAAAAATCATTTTTCACTTAACATAAACAATTTTTCTCCTTATGATGCCCAATTTTAGAGAAATTTCTTTTGTATTGTCTTACTTTCCTTCACACTAAATTATGAATTCTGAAAAATGATAAAAAGAAAAGAGATATTGAGACAAACTTTATATCCTTCTTACAAAATTACAAAGGATAAGTGTCTTTCTTTCCTTTTAACTAGTCTTTTTGTATGTCATATGTCAATACTAAATTTCATTACAATAATTCAATTTTATATGAAAAATTGATTAAATAAAACAGCATTAATTTGAAAAAAAAAAGAAATAAAAATAGATAAGATTAAAAAAGTAGATGGAAGTATTGACCATAAAGAAAATATTGAAAATGGTGGAAGACGGAAACAGAATCCACCGAAAATTGAAGTCTGTCTTTTCTCCTTTTATTTGGCTTTCATCAGAGATTATTTCTTTTTCTATCATCCATGTGAAGACCTATTTTTACTGTTAATAATCAATTTCATCTAAAAAATATTAAATAGAATTGTTAATTAATTAATTAAATACAAAACACTTGAAAAGTAAATATATAATAATAATAATTATAAAATAAAAAGGGTTGTATATAGATTAAATTAAAAAATGTAGTTTAAGAACCCAGTTGCACAAAAAAAAGTACTTATTGTGAGCTGAACAAAAGAGAGAAAAGAGAATAGAACCCTTCTTCTCTTTTTCTGAGTATATATTATTTTCTTAATTTTTCATGCTTCACTGATTTTTCAAAAACTAATAAGAAGAAGTACTCGTACAGTAGTTTGGTTAATTTTCTATGGGTGGTGGTGTTGTCTAACGCTTCATTAATATTATATTTATGTTAAATTTATATGTAAGAGTAGTTGTAACATTTTAATAATAGATAATCTAATAAATTTATCTATTTTATTAAAATAAATTTTAATATAATATTAGAAGTGAATTTTAAATCTAATTTGATCTTATAAAATTAATTTATAATTTATTTTTAAACTATTAAAAAATTTTATTTACAATGAACGTGAGATTTCAATCAATTGTGTAAAGTTGTCGCAGAAACAAGTTCATTTTTCTGGTACGTGAAATGTTTTCAAAGTTCAGATGATTCTCTCACAAGAATCACTGTTTCCTTTGTGTTTCTCGTGAGTTTTTCTTTTTATGCTCATGCTTTCGGTTCTGCGTGTGGCTACAATTGTTTTCTATTGAGTGTTTTTTCTATTGTGGGGTTCAAGGCTTGTTTTATTTGCTCTATCCTCAATCATCACTTACAGGTGGGACACATTGATACTTTAACATGTTCTTATTTAACATCTGCTTATTGCTCATTCACATAACATTTCAATGTATGTCGTACTAATTTTACGAATGGTGGGGCTACCATGTTTTATGATATTTTTTTTATGTGCACAAAACAATAGCTTTTCTAGCTATCCAATTACATTTTTCTTTTGGTCCATTTTACTAGACTTATTCTATTATAGTTTTTTTGGGTTATGCACTAATAATAATGTGTTTAAAAGTTTCTGATTCAGTTAATATAGTCATATGATTTACAATAATTCATACGCTTAATTATTATTTTTTAAATATATGACCGTATGTCATCTTATATTTGTTTTACTTTTTATTTAATAAATAAAATAAAATAACATGCTTAAATAATTTTTAAGTATATGTAGGATCGTACTCGTTATTTTTTATATAATAAAAAAAAAACGTTTGAGTATTTGTATCGTGACACATATTATTTTGACAGTCAATTCTTTTTTTTCAAAAGTTAAAAGTTTATTTTTCTTGTAAATAAAATTCACGTAATAATTTATGATACCTTAAATATTATTTTTATTAATTGTATAAAAAACACTATAAGAAAAAAACTATTTAGAGATCAATATTTTTAGTTATCAAATGAAATTATTGTCTACAAAATAGAAGTAATGATTGAATTTAATGACCAATTAAGTCAAATAATTGATATCTAACATTAAATACCAAAGTTTTTAGTGACCTATATGATGTCATTAAATTCTAAAATTGATATCTAATTAAGTTAGAAACTAATTATTAGGTGAAAATTTGATAAATTCTTAAATAAATGTATATATTGGTAAAAAAATGATTATTAAATTTTTTCACTTCTCCATTAATTCACTTCTTTTTTTATATATTTAAATTATATTAGTGTCGGAGTTCAACAGAATTATAAATATTTTTAATACCTAATTCCTCTTGAAATGCAGCCAACAAGTAGATGATATTAAAACTAAATATAAATTGAATTGGTTACTATTTAAGGTTGATTATCTTTACAGATTCAGAATAATTCTTTAATGGTGGGGTAAGCTTTTACAAATTTCTTTATTGTATTTTGGTGCGAGTTATATGAAACTGTTTTTTTTTTTTTTTTTTTATTTAAATTTTCATGTTTCTTACATTTTTAGATAAAGAAATACACTTGCTGATTGTCTTGAATATTTAAAAGAGGAATCTAAGTAAGATTTTAGATGATTCCATACTTTATCTTCTTGTATTGATAAAATTTTCTTTAAAAACTGATTTGGACTATCGAAGTACAAGTATTTTTAAACATGATTTTTTACTAGGTCTCATGTATTTTTTTTTTATTATTTCTTTTTCTGTTTAATATACAACCTGAAGAGAGCATAATTGTTGAGAAAGATGTCACATTTTATACTAATACTTTTCAAAGACTTGTCACAAGAAATATAAATAATGCAACTTAGGAAAAAAAGAAACGTACATTAGCAAGGTAGCGACACTTATGTTTGATTGATGTTCATTGGCTTCTTTTTCTTGTCTCCATCACTGGGTAAATAAACCTGTCCTTTGTGATTCAAGGCTCCAACTCACTCACAACCCTCCAATGTGTAAAGCATATGGGAAAACCATCTCTAAGAGGGTTTTTTTTTTTTTTTTTTTTTTTTATTACTTTTTTTTTAATAATGCTTAAAATGAGTAAAAAAATATTTATTGACTAAAATGGATAAATTGTGTCACTTAGATGAGATTTTATATTAAAAAATCCTTAAATTAAGACATGATTTTAGACCGGTTAAATACAAGTAACATGCTGACAATTTTAATTAAAGACATGAATTAAAATCTGGTTTGTCAGTAAACTCATTTCATTCTTGTATAACCATTATTTAATTATTAATGTGAAATCCTATTTAATTGGAAAAATTTGCCTATTTTAGCAAATAAATATTTTTTTGCCAATTTTAAACATTATTATGAAAAAATACATTAAAATGAGGAAAAAAGCCTCTTTAGAAAGAGCACACTGTTTTTTTTTTTAACAGCAAAAAATGAATAAAATAGCAGGAAACACTCAAGAGATGTTCCAATCCTTGTACAAAACACCCAATCCCAGAAAAAGTGCCCTAACTACCAAAACAAAAACCCAAACAAAAAGGCACTTTACACAACAGAACAGAAAACCAGGACTATAGGGCATCTGGAAGAGAACAATTAAAAAACTAGAAAGATGACAACACAAAATTAGACACAAATACATTCACTTACATAATAGGAAAGGGGGGTCATCCAACATACCTCAAAGTTACTATGCCAAAGATTGAAGACACAACACCGGGGATAAAATCCAATCCAAAAAAAAAAGGAGGTTTTCTTCATCTTATACTTAGCCCACAGCTAGTCCTTAATTAAGCTAGACTAAAGATTTCATCAGTATCTACAACCTCACCCTTAAATACCATTTTGTTTATGTGACTCCATACTTTAGATAGGTTTTGGCAAGTAGGGCTAGAAACATTTGCTCAGCTTCTTCATAAACTTGGTCAAGTTTGGAAATTTGGAATGAAAATGAAAAGTGGTACGCTCTAAAGCAAACAAAAGAGAAAGTGGAAAGAAACAAAGAGATAAATATGAGTGCCATTCACAAGAATTTAGCTCTAAGATCTGTCAGGGAAGGTGGAAGTTCTTTATTAAGCTAAGAGATTGTTTGATATATATAAGAATATTATGTAATAATTAAAGTGATATATTTTATTTACAAAAAATATTATTTATAAGTTAAATAATTAAAATTTTAAATGTAAAAAGAGAATTGTAGAATCTTATTTACTAATTTAGTAACTATACACGAGAAGAAAAGACGGTACAAAAATAGTCTCCTCTACAACATTCAAATGGAGCATATTTACAAACTAAAAGATAAGGAATTCAGGTATTCCAAGTTCAGCACGTGCTTTATGTGCCGTCCAACTCTGTTCTTCTATAAGCTCTCTAACGCTTGCTTTTCAAGGTCTCAACTCTTCAAGATCGCAAGCAGTGACTGAAGAAGAAGTTGAGATTCATCTCAAAAAATGGAGAAGAAAAACATGGCTAGGGGAACACACTGTTTGGTATTGCCATATCCAGCTCAAGGTCACATCAATCCCATGCTTCAATTCTCCAAACTATTGGAACGGCAAGGGGTGAGAATAACTCTTGTTACAACTCGTTCCTTCTACAATAAATTGCAAACCCTACCTCCTTCTATTGCCCTTGAAACCATCTCTGATGGGTTTGACAAAGGGGGGGTAAGTGAGGCTGGGAGCTTCAAAGCCTATTTCGAACGCTTTTGGCAAGTTGGGCCACTCACCTTTTCTGAGCTTCTTGAGAAACTTGGTAGATCAAGAGATGACCATGTTGATTGTGTTGTCTATGATGCATTCTTCCCATGGGCACTAGATGTTGCCAAGAGATTTGGGATAGTTGGAGCAGCTTATCTCACTCAAAACATGACTGTGAATAGTATATACTATCATGTTCACTTGGGGAAGTTGCAAGCTCCAATCACACAGGATGAGATTTCCCTTCCTGCCTTGCCTAAACTTTATCTTCAGGACATGCCTTCTTTCTTCTTTGATGAAGATTTGGCTTTTCTTGATTTTGTAGTTTCCCAGTTCTCCACTATTGACAAAGCTGATTGGATCCTATGCAACACCTTCTATGAGCTGGATAAAGAGGTAAAAACCAATCAATTTCAACATAGATTGTGTTTAACTTAAATATTTCTCTTACTGTTTTGTATCAAGTTACACTAAAACAATATTAGTTGAGAACTTTTATTATAATTAGAAATGTAAAAATACAAATATAAATTTATACGCCATTTTTTTGAATAATTAAAATATAAAGAAAAATTATATATTTTTTAAGTAGTTATCATCATTATTATCAAAGTCTAAAGTCTAGGATTAGGCTGTAAACTTTTGAGTTTTCAAGTTTATTATTAGGTTACGAGTGAACTTGTGTATAAACTTATTTTTAGACCCGAATCAAACTCAAACAAATTAGGTTGACTCAGTACAAAATCATTAGTTAGAGGCTTAATTGAATAAGTGTGGAAGAAAAATCTAAAACGACCCAGACATGGATTGTTTCACTTAGTATCTTCAATTAGGGTTCTCATTTCATATCTAGATTGGATTTGCTACGTTTGATTTCGTGTTTTGCTAAGTGTCTCTTGTGGTTGTGATGTTATCGTGAATCTCCCAGTCTTAGTTCGTCTCTTGTTGTCTCGATTTACCTCGTCATCTCGATTCGTCTTGCTTCGTGTTATCTTGTTGTCGTTGCGTTTCCTCGCATAATGCTTTTGTTCTTTGGTTGTATTTTGTTGGAGGTCCTTCTCTAATTGTGTTTTACTGGAGGTCCTTCTTTGGTTGTGTTTCACACAATGCTTTTGTTACCAATAGGTTTCTTTTTTTAAAGTAAATTTATTTTTAATTGTGTTTTTTTTTTATTTATAGTGACTGAAACAAAATGAAATTGAAATTGCAACTGCAATTTTGTAACCGTGTAAGCAACCGGATAAGTTTTAAGATGTCAGAAAGTGGTTCAAATTGTCCTGATGACAATGTTGGTATATCTTCACTTCCACCTAAAAACAAAAATGTTGTGAGAAATAAAATAGATATTGGATGAAAACATGACATAGACGTTTTAGGTAATGGAAAACAAGTGAGTTGTAATTACTCTTCAAAGACATTTAATGTAAAGATTTTCAAATTCAAACATCGTTTTGTTGGTACTAGACATTATTCTAAGCCTAGTCTTTTACTACCAAATGAAACTGAAGTTTTAATGATGAAAGTTGTCTTACATGCCAAGAAAGCCTTTATGAAGAGAAGAATGTTGAATAATATTGAACAAATTGATGGTGGTGAAAAGAGTGAATAAAGTTTTAGTAGTAACAAGATATTTAAAATTAAGTTTAATGATGATGTTTAAGCTACTCTAAACCAATTATAAAACGTGATATAGAAAAGTTGATGTTCAAGTTGCTTAAATTTTCTACACAAGTGTCATTCCATTCTATGTTATTAGAAATCCAGCTTTTGCAAAAATATGTGACACGATCAGGAGATATGATGTTGGCTATAAACCTCAATCATATCATGATATTAGAGAGAAGCTTTAAAACAAATAGTGGAAAAAGCTGATATACTCCTTTAAGAGGTACAGGGATGAGTGGAAGAAAAAAAGTTGCACAATTATGTCTGACGGGTCGACATGTAATAAAAGACATTCAATTTGTAAGTTTTTGGTAAAAAATCTTAAAAGAACTGTGTTTCTTTATTCATTGGATACATTAGACATTTTAAAAACTACTAATAAAGTATTTAAAATATTGGATAATGCTATAGAAGCTGTTACACAGAAAAATCTAGTGCAGGTAGTTGTTAATAATGCTGAAAATTTCAAGATAATTAAAGAATTATTGATGCAAAAAATGAGAGCAATTGTATTAAACTCCATGTGGTGCCTATTGTATTAAATCTTTGAAGATGTCGAGAAACATTTGAATGTTGACGAAGTAACCATCAAGAAGGGAAGAAGGATCACTACCTACATTTATGTATAACAATGCTAATTAGCATGTTGAAGAAATTTACGAAGGGAAGAGACTTAATAAGGTTTAGAATGACTTTTGCCACAACTTACTTGACTCTAACTTGTCTTTATGAAATGAAAGTATCAGTGATGAACATGTTTATTTTTGAAAAGTGGAAAACAAGCAAGTTTGGAACTTCACAAGGGAGAAAATGTGGTATTTGATAATCAGTTTTTGAATAATGTATTTACATGCTTAAAAGTTGTTACTCCTCTTATGGTAGTCCTTGGATTGGTGGATTTAGATGCAAAAATTTGTAATAGGATTGATACATGAGGAAATTGCTTGTGTATAAGAGAAGATTAAATTCAATTTTAATAATATTAAGAGAAGATAACATCTCTAATCTTTCTTTCATTTTAAATTTAACATTACTTATTTGTGGAATTATATCTAATATAGCATAATTGATACTTTCATAGTTATGAACCTATTTGAAAAATCATTGATCAGAGGTGAGATAATCAACTTCATAGGCCTTTGCATGCAACTTTCTATTACCTAAAGCCTCACTTGCGCTATGAACTAACTTTTAAAAATAATGATCTTGAGGTGAAAGAGAGGTTATATATATGCGTGAAAAGATTGCTTAATGATGTTGCAGAAAGGAAAAAAAAAAATTGTAACTTGTTAACTTTCACTATGCTAAAAGATTTTTTTTTTTTTTTTTATGAAAAATGCAAATGATTGTAGGAAAGTTGTGTTCCATGGAGAATGGTGGGAGATGTTTAGGGATGAGACTCCAAAATTATAGAAGTTTGTGATTTGAGTTGTAGTTTGACTTATAACTCTTAAGGGTGTGAGCATAATTAGAGTTCATTTGAAATGATAATTCAAGTTTATGAATTTATTTAAGATTTTTAAGTTTTTGATTTGATTTATATGTTTACTAAACTTTCATATCTAATCCACTACAAGAAAAAATTAAATTATCGACAGAACCTTATCGACCGAACTTTATTCGTCGTAAAATATCATTACTGATGATTTTTATTGACATATATCATTTGTAGTTAATTACAGATATTAATTTTTATAATAAAATTAATATTTGTCAATTTATCGACGGATAAATCCGTTTATAATTGACAGACTTAAAAAAAATCCATCAATAAATTTACATACAATCAATTTACCGACGAATTTTATTTCTCTCAAAAATCCATCAATAAATACTACGAATTTTAGGTGTTTCCGATGAATTTTTCTCGTCGGTGATTTTAGTTCTTTTGTAGTGATCATAGGTTTATACAAAAATAAGGAATCTTTTGCATTAGTAAAAAAAACGAATGACTTGGTTTATGTGATGTATAATTTGAAATCGAAAAATAAATAAATTAAAAAAATTTGTTGTTCTCCCCTTCGATGACATCGAGTCTGATGATGAATGAATAACTTAAGAACGAGATAATGTTAAGGTTGAACAAACTTAAGTTGAAGGTGATGATAAAAATGTTAACATAGTTCAAGCAAGTTTAAATGATTATAAAAGAAAAACTAGAATTATCGACAGATTTGAGTCCGTAAAATGTCATTATCGATGAATTTTAATGACAAAAATTTGATGATGAATTTTTTTACTGGTTGATCAAGTTCATCGATAGTGAATTTACCAATAAAAAAATTAACTATCAAATTATTCCTCGATAAATTCATTTTTATTGACAAATTTAATCCATTAGTAATAACAATAATAAAAACAACAAAAATATGAATAATAATTATAATATTAATGCTGACAATAATAATAATGATAATAATACTAACAACAATAATCATAACAAGAATAATATTATCATTAATAATAATAATAATTATAATATTGTAGTAAAAATAATATAATACCAATTATTTATTATAATATAAATTATAATAATTATTGTAATTGTAATAATAATAATCACATTTTTATAATAAAAATAATAATATAATATTTCAAAAATTTCTCTAATTTAATGGTTATAGGTGAACATTCGAATCTCTCTTTTAGTTATTTATTTATTATGATATTGTGGATGTATTTATGAACTTATTTATTTTAATACTATAAAATTAGTATCATGAATGTTTATATATATATATATATATAT
>Ga0209489_109910_pt1 | contig 11308 bp, 4 predicted proteins | sample SiratrowhiteBW_FD_187527 | JGI IMG/M metagenome (GOLD analysis project Ga0209489, IMG submission 187527) | Root nodule microbial communities of legume samples collected from California, USA - Siratro white BW (SPAdes) (version 2) | ecosystem: Host-associated > Plants > Roots > Nodule | place: USA...
AGGGAGAAAATGAGAGTGATAGTAATTAGTGTATTGTTGTTTATAAGTGTGGTAGTTGCAGATGAGGCTGGTGTAGCCATTAATCCTGCAGAAGAAGCTGGAATTGGTGAAACCGTTGATTCTGTAAGAGAAGAAGGAATTAGTGTAGCCATTAATCCTGCAGAAGAATCTGGAATTGGTGAAACTGTTGATCCTGTAAAAGAAAAAGAAGCTCGAAAGAAAAAAAGTTGCGAAAGAAACTGCAAACCTATGCGTAATGGACAACCTCAAACAGCGGTATCACTTCTTTATTCTCTAAAAGTCTATTTTTTAAGAAAATTATATATTATTTAAGAAATATAATTAACACACTTTTATTTGTGCATTTTGTTAACAAGCTCATTTTAGATTAGCTTCTATAAAATTCTATCACTACAAGAAAAATGTTGTTTAGTGATTAATTTTTAGCTACCAAATAAAATAGTTGCTAAATAACTACAAAATAGTAGTAATGATTGAATTTAATAACCAATTAAGTCAAATAATTGGTATCTAACATTAACTACCAAGGTGACATATACCATCATATTCTAAATTAGTCATACCAATTTAGAATTTAGACTGTAATGACATAAGGTCACTGAAACCTTTATATCTAATGTTAGATACCAATTATTTGACTTAATTGGTCATTAAATTCAATCATTACTACTATTTTATAGTTATTTAATAATTTAGTGATTATTTTGGTCACAATTAGTCACTATTTCATTTGGTAACTAAATATTGGTCTCTTAATATTTTTTTTCTTGTAGTGTATCATAACTTTTCACCAATACCTTCTTTATCAAAACAAAAAAAAAAAGTATTAGAAAATTATATTTGATCTCAGACCACTTTCTTTGTCTACTATTGCCAAAGTCACCAAGTTATTTGACTTCATCTCACTACTTATTTGTTTGTTCATATTCTAATTTCGTCAAATATATAAATATTATTTGATTTTCCAAAAACATAATACGAAATGTGACTTTTTATGATTTTTTTTATTACATTAGATATATTGACGTGTTCTTATTATGCATGTTTTCTATTATCTTTCTGGAATGTTTTTAGTTTAGAAGTTTAACAAAATGTACCTGGTGCAGTTCAGTTACTGTCGCAGCTGCTGCAACGACCTCAAAGTATGCTATAAGAAACCACCACAACCAAATCCTCGGAAATAAATATACTGAAGAAGTACCTGCGTTGCTATATTATACTAATGCAACAATAATTGCAATGCTTGCTGCATCATTCTATATCAAATAAATAATCTCTTCAACCATTATATTCCTATTCAAATCTCTTATACCTTCAATATTTCAATTAGCTTTGCCATGTTTAAGAAAATCACTTAACAATAATGATGTTTTTACTGCTTTAATTTTTTATTCACAATAATGGTAAGCTCATATAATAAACACTTCTTATATCACTTATTGAATAAATTTTTATATTGATCTTACTAAAGGAATTTAACTATTCTTTTATCTAACGATATAAAAAGTATTACTATCATTTTTCATATCTAAAAACTCACAAGCAACACAAGTTCAATGGATTTTTAATAATTTAATAATTACTATTATAGAACTGATGTGATAAAAACAAGTAAAGAAACTCATTTAGAATTTTCTTATAAATTATAAAATACGAGACAATTAAGGCGTTTTGGAAACTATGGAACTCGAGATTAAATTTTCCTAAACATCACTCGCGCGTGTGAAAGTAATTTCCAGTTTAAAATTGGTTTCTCTTAATTAAAGTTTAACATTAAAAGTTTTATACGTAGAACAGTAAAAAGAAAACTTAACCTCTGCTATAACATAAAAAAGAAAAAATAATCGTTAAAAATCATTTGGTATAATTAACTTAAACAATAAAAATCGATTTACGAAATGGATTAAATTTAAATTTTGAAACATGGTGAGATGATATAAGGTGGAACAGGAGAAAGATCTCACCACCATTTCTTTGAAAAGAACTGTGGCGTTGATTTTTGTTATGGTTATAAATAACATTTCATCTTTTTTATATATTACTATATGAAATTTAAGATTTAAATTTAAATATTCATATATTTATCATGATATTTCAAAATATATTTCTCTACATAAAATTTTATATAAATATTTTTATATAATCACAAGATAAAATAAAATAATATTTTCTTATCGGTTCATGAAAAAGTCATAACACATGTAACACATTATACATATATCTTAAAACAAAACAAAAGTTACACACAAAAAAATAGTAAGTTAGAGAATTTTTAAAATATATAATTAAATTAAATTTCTATCCTAACCAATCTATAATACATTAGATTTTCATAATTTATAATTCATCTCATACATCACATTATCATTATCATAATTATATCGTAACTCATGTCATACATATACGAACTCATGTAATAAGATATATGAATCTATATCCTGAAGACTCTGACTTTAAATAGGATTCAAGGGTTTGAGCTGTCATACAACTTCTGCACAAGTCATATGAATTTGAGCTATGAAATCCACACTGTCATCAACCTCTAATGAATTACATCAAACTTATATAACATGATTAATCAATACGATCTGGTCTGATTAATTTCTCTTCACACCCTAAGACAATCATATGAACCTCTTTTGACTCCTATCACACGATAATCTTCATTTAAATGATTCTAATCTAACAGTAGAGTCAGGATACCTCCTTATAGACAAATACACAAACAATGCATGTGCTAATGAATCCCAAACAAATATTTCCTTTTCTGAATATACTATGCCTCAATCACACACCACATCATTTACAAACATGGATAATACATTATATCATACATAAACATTTATTCTATTTAATTCAAATTCATCCAGATCATATTTAATACAAGAAATGATTGAAATATCTATGAAAAACATTTAAACTAAATTTTCTTACTTGTATAGGATAGAGATACTCAAAGAAGTTCTAAAAATCTAAAATCATAGACAATCTAACCTGCACTAAGTGTTTTTGGTCAATGTTCATATTATACTAATAGGACAATACAGACTCATTCTGATACCTCAAAAAACACAAGAAAAATCTCCAAAATTAACCTAACACCGACTTTGAGAAAGATAAACAAGAAATGAAATATATTTTGCTAAACAATCTCATAAGATATTTTTACTTTATTTAATGCGAGAAATCTAAGAATAATCTTCAATGGTAAGGTCCATGACAAAACAATCTACAGTTTTAGAGAGAAATCACGTGAGAAATATTCTCACACCATAAAAAGGGTCATTAGACCCTTTTTATCTCAACGAATAATTGCTACATAGAACACAGCAAAAATGAAATTAAGGAACTCCTATTATATAGAGAAAAGAAACAAATAATTTTATTGTTCCATATTCCTCTACCTCGCCACAATAAAAATGTAAATTACTAGGTGGTACATTTCTTTAACAGATTCAAGCGAAATTTTTAGAAAATTTATACAAAATTTATACGTTTTGCTCTTCGACGTCTCCATTTTCACCGTCTTTAACAGCTGTAGCAGACATCAATTCCTCAAATTTTGCTGTATTCATAAGTACTATTTCAATCTAAAACACCAGTTATCAAATGCAAAAACTTAGGCTAGCTGTAAAGCATATGGTACGAAATCTCACATACATCAAGGCCGAACAGCCTCCAAGAAAACATTCTATAGTAAACACTATTTTGTTTCCAGACCTACTTGGCCTTTTGAAATACTCTACCTCTTTATATCAACACTTGATGTCGTGATTTCTGCATGAAGATTGCGTCCTTAACAATTGTTGGGGTATGGGTAACAGGATGGCTGGTATATCCTACTCAAATTGATCTTGATAAAATAGATAAAAAAATTTGCTTAATTTTATTTAATCGGCAGAATTTGTCTATTTTAATAAAAAAAAATTGTCTATTTTAAATATTAATGTAAAAAGAATACGCTAAAATTAGAAAAAAAAAACCCTAATAATAAAGAAGTACTAACTTGCTATATTATACTAATACAATAATAATTGCATTGTTTTCTCCATCGTCCTACTGGTTATGCTCTCCCGGTCGCTTTGTCTTTCTTTCTTATCTGCTTCTTGACATATTCACCGTAATTCGCCGGAAAATGGGAGAAAAAAAAATGTACGACGTTCCACGGTTTAGATTGTACAGTAAGAGTCTGCAAGTTGTGTCATTTATTTGAGGTGAACGGAACTCCAAAACCTTAAATCATGTCTTGAATTTGAGCCTACGTATAGAAAGATGTGATTGAAAATAAATAACTAATTAAAATGGTTAATTAAGTTTTTAAGGAATTTTAATTGTCCACAAAAAATGATGAATATACTAATATCATGTAATCCAAAACATAAAAACCGGACAACGTAAAAGTTTGCCTTGTTTTCCTATTATATTTTTACCAACTCTTTTTCTTAATTATCATATATTACTCGTAGTCACCACCAAATACGTTTTAAGAGAATCTAATAACTAATAAATAAATTTCCATTTTTTCAAAGAGTCTTAAAAAAATAATTATGCAATTTGTCATTCATTGACAATAATTTATTCTTCAGTAATAACAAAATTTTACCCTACTAATTAATGTTTACTACATGAATTATATAGCTACATTTTCAATGCAAATAACCAAAATTCTAGAGATAATGTCAATTAATTCTGTTTATTAAAAACATAGACTTATAATTTATTAATTAATATAATTACTTATTTTAAATATATGTGAGTGTGTTTTTTTATATATGTAATTTACCATAAAAATATTTTTTTATATAATTGTCGTTCTCAATAAACAAATTTAGTTGTTGGGATATAATAATAAATTAACTCCTAATTTTAATGAAGGATAGACCTCTTTGTGAAACCAATTTTTTCCAAATTCAACATTAATTATTTGATGGAAGTTTTTGTTCCATCCAATACCCGGAAGGGCTGTAAAATATTCTTATTTACGTATTAATTTTTTATCACAAATGCTTGATAATCTATTGAATATAATGAAAATAATAATTACGTAGCTATTTTTCTTCTTAACATGTACTTTTTTCTTAAGAAATAATTTTACTTAACCCGCATATACAGTCACGCATCAAAGGTAAGGTTTGACTCTTTAAAGTATATAGATAAATCAATACACCTATATATATATAATGAATTTTTTTAAGAAATAAATACGAATAATGATATACTAGTTAGGGCAATGATTAAATACATTCTACTATTTCTGTAACTAAATTATATTTTATTGTTAGAGAGATAGATATATTTTTAACTCTTGAAAAGCAAATGAGCCACGTTATGTATATAAAGATGAAAGGTCGTTATAATTTTATTTTTTTTTATAATAAACATGTTTTTGGTTTCTATATATATGGTAAAATATATGTACCTAAGCAGCAACCTAAATTGGTTTATGATTAGGAAAATAAATTGAGGGAGAAAATGAGAGTCATAGTAATTACTCTAGTGTTGTTCATAAGTGTGGTAGTTGGAGATGAGGGTGGTGTAGCCATGAATCCTGCAGAAGAAGCTGGAATTGGTGAAACCGTTGATTCTGTAAAAGAAGCAGGAATCAGTGTAGCCATTAATCCTGCAGAAGAAGCTGGAATTAGTGAAACCACTAATCCTATGTTTAATGGACAACCTCAAACACTTGGTATGAATGCATTCTTTCGTTTGAAATTTTCAAAAAACATGTAAATGATTTCAAAAACCATCATATGTGCAGATATTCATGATAGAAATTAGAAGTAATTTCGTCAAATATATAAATATTATTTGATTTTCCAAAACATAATACGAAATATGATTTTTTATGATATTTTTTATTACATTAGATATATTGATGTGTTCTTATTATGTATGATGTTTCACATGTTTTCTATTATCTTCTGTAATGTTTATAGTTTAGAAGTTTAACGGCATGTAGTTGGTGCAGATCAGCGACTGCAAAAGGGGCCACCAAAACCACCAGGACCACAGCCACCAAGACCACCAGGACCACAGCCACCAAGACCACCAGGACCACAGCCACCAAGACCACCAGGACCATGGCCGCCGGTAGGGAAACCATGGCCACCAGGATGGCCATGGTCATGGCAAACACGGTCATTACCAGCACGACAAAATACTGGGAGATAAATAATACTGAAGAAGTACTTGCGTTGCTATATTATACTAATACAACAATAATTGCAATGCTTTCAATATTTCAATTACCTATATCACTGCATGCCATGTTTAAGATAAGAAAATCACTGAACAATAATCATGTTTCTACTGCTTTAATTTTGTATTCACAATAATGGTAAGCTCATAAAATACACTTTTTATATCACCTATTCAATAAATTTTTATATTGATCTCACTAACAAAATTTAACTATTCTGTTATCTGACAATTCAAAATGTATTATATAAAAAGTATTACTATCATTTTTCATATCTAAAAATTCACAAGCAACACAAGTTCAATGATTTTTTTAATAAGTACATCCAAATGTAATTTACGGTGGAACGAGTTCAATGCTCTCTCATGATAACCGATTAAGTTTATTTTAAAATAATTTTTTTTTTATTTTTAGGTATCCCAATAATTTAAAAATTCAGTATATACTTTCTCATCCATGTCGGTAAACATATTATTTTGTGTCTTTGTATGATGTTTAGAGAGTCATCGAGTGATTGATTCGTTTAAAGTGGGAAAGGTGCTCTTAGTTCATTATTGGATTATTTAATTGATTAAAAAGTGAATACGTTAAAACTTGTTATACCATTATTATATTAATTTAAATTCCAAATCTTATATTTAAAATAATTATTCGATTAATGTATCAATTAAAAGTGAAAATACTACTAAAATTACTGAAGTAATAAAGTAATCAATTCATTTAAAGTCGTAAAGTATTTTTAAAATGATTATTGGGTTAGCTTAAAACTTAAATTCTATGTTACTTATTGAATTAATCGATCAATACAATAATTACAACCCATAAATCTAGTCTTAAAACTCCACACTTGGATTATTTGATTGATTAAAGGTCCAATTTCAACCTAAATTGAGTCTAGTTGACTAAACAAATTCAATCCAAGTTAATTAAAATTTAGTAAAGGCGACCCCATTTCGTAAACGTGATCCAATTTCATCCATGTTGACTCCATTCACTAAACAAAATAAGGTATTAAGATTTGTTTAGTATTTTGTAGTATAATTAATACAGAAGAAAAATATAAAAATATTACAAAAATTATAATAAAATCAAAGTAAGGTAGTAAATAAATAAGTAATGAAAAGTTATTAGGATTATATATTAATAATTTGATGAAATAAATTAAAAAAATATTTGATCATAACTTTTAAAATTTAACTAAATGATAGTTGAATATAAAATATAAATAAATGATAGTTGAATCATAAAGTTGAAGCATAAAATATGATAATTGAAGTATAAAATATGAGTGAATATAATATATAAGATGGTAAATTATACTTAATTTGTTCAAATACAATGTAGTATGTATAGTACTTACTTATAATGGTTCCAAATGTATGCTACAATATTTTTGTCAATAAATAAATAAATAATAGAAATAAAAGAAAGTATTATAGGAATTATATAATAATTCTAGGTGTGTAACTGAGTTTTAGAACTTAACAAGAAAAAGAGGAAAAAATGGTTAACATATGTCTTAATTAAATTAATTTAGTTTTATTTTAATTTAATTTTTGAAATGAATTTGTTAAAATGCAATACAATATATGTATTTATTACTTATAATGGTATGACTATTTTATATTAGTTGTAATATTTTTGTCAAAAAATAAATAAATAAGATAAATAAATAAAAAAGAATTATAGGAATGTTGTGATGACTCTGTATGGATAATTAGGTTTTAGAATTTGACAAAAAGAGAAAGAAGAGATGCTTAAAAGTGTCTTAATTAAATTAAATTAAATTTAATTTAATTTAATTTAAAATGGAAACCAATCAAAAATAAATAAATGTGACAGAGCAAACAATATAAGAGACTCTTAAATTAAGTGAAGAGTCATAGACTCTCATAAATTAATTTAAATTAATTTTATTTGTAATTAGATTATTTTATGACTTATTTTCATAAATTATATCTTTAACATAAAATATTAATTCAATTATATATATTAATAAGTAAGTGATACTATAACTAACATAACATTTACGGTAATAAACTAATACGTGTAATATATTGTATAAAATTAATGAAGTACATATATATATATGTGTATTTTTATATATGTAATCTACCAAAAACATATATTTTTATATATTATCGTTATATTGGTGTTCTCATATAATAATGAATTAACTCTTAATTTGAATGAAGGGTCTATCCTTTTTCAAACCCAATTTTCCAAATTTAATATTAATTATTTGATGGAATTTTTTTTCCATCCAATACTCGAAAGGGCAGTAAAATTTTTTTATTTATGTATTATTTATTTTTCAGAAATTCTTGATAATTTTTTGAATATATAATGAAAAATTTTCGTAATCTTCTCATCGTGTATTTTTTCTTAAGAAATAATTTACTCAACCCGCACGTACACGCATCAAAGGTAAGGTTTGTATCTTTAAAATATATATAGATAAATTAACTTAGAATATTGCAACTCAATTTTTAATATATATATATATATATATATATATATATATATATATATTTGTATACTTATAATGAAATTATTTAAGAAATAAAAGAGATAAATACGAATATTACAATACGAGTTAGTGCAATGATTAAAAACATTCTACTATTTTATGTAACTAAATTCTATTTTATTACGAGAAAGATGCATATATTTTTAACTCTTGAAAGGCAAATGAGTCAGGTTATGTAATAAAGATGAAAGGTTGTTATAAATTTTTATAATAAACATGTTTAGGGTTTCTATGTTCTTCTATATATATATATAAGGTAAAATTTATGTAGCCAAGCAGCAACCTAAATTGGTTTATGATTAGGAAAATAAATTGAGGGAGAAAATGAGAGTGATAGTAATTAGTGTATTGTTGTTTATAAGTGTGGTAGTTGGAGATGAGGGTGGTGTAGCCATGAATCCTGCAGAAGAAGCTGGAATTGGTGAAACTGTTGATCCTGCAGAAGAAGCTGAAAAAATTAGTGATTCTATGAAACCATGGCCAACACAACCATGCAGAGTATGGCCCTGCACACACGGCCATAACCAGGACGACGAAATAGTGGGAGATAAATAATGGTGAAGAAGTACTTGCGTTGCTATATTATACTAATACAACAGTAATTGCAATGCTTTCTCCATCATTCTCTATGAAATACATAATCTCTTCAATCATTATATTCCTACGCAAATCTCTTATACCTTCAATATTTCAATTACATATATCACTGCATGCCATATTTAACAAAATCACTGAACAATAATCATGTTTCTACTGGTTTAATTTTTTATTCACGATGATAGTAAGATAAATTTTTATATTGATCTTACTAAAAAAATCTATTTATTCTTTTATCAAACGATATAAAAAGTATTATTATTATTTTTCATATCTAGAAAAAAGCTATTTAGAGACTAATATTTAGTTATTAAATAAAATAGTTGCTAATTGTTATTAAAATAGTCACCAAATTAGATTTTAGTTGTTAAATAACTACAAAATAGAAGTAATGATTGAATTTAGTGACCAATTAAGTCAAATAATTGGTATCTAACATTAGATATAAAAGTTTTAGTGATCTATGTCATTAGATTCTAAATTTGCATATAATTAAGTTAAAGACTAATTTAGAATCTAATGGTATAAGTCACTAAAACCATGTTAGTTAATGTTATATACCAATTATTTGACTTAACAGGTCATTAAATTCAATCATTATTTCTATTTTGTAGTTATTTAGCAACCAAAATCTAATTTGGTGATTATTTTGGTCACAATTAGTAACAATTTCATTTGATAACTAAAATTGGTTTCTAAATAATCATTTTCTTGTAGTGTCTAAAAGCAACACAAGTTCAATGACTTTTTAATAACCATTTTCTTGTAGTGTCTAAATGCAACACAAGTTCAATGATTTTTTAATAATTTAATAATTACTATTATAGTACTGATGTGATAAAAACAAGTAAAGAAACTCATTTAAAATTTTCTTATAAACTATAAAATACGAGAGAATTAAGGCTTTTTTGGAAACTATGGAACTCGAGATTAAATTTTGCTAAACATCACTCGCGCGTGTAAAAGTAATTTCCAGTTAAAGTTTAAAATTGGTTTCTCTTAATTAAAGTTTAACATTAAAAGTTTTATAAGTAGAACAATAAAAAGAAAACTTAACCTCTGCTAATGTAAAAAAAAAATAATCGTTAAAAATCATTTGGTATAAACTTAAACAATAAAAATCGATTTACTATATAAATTATTATGGATGAAATGGATTAAATCTAAATTTTGAAACATGGTGAGATGATATAAGGTGGGGGAAGGATCGCGTGTTGATTCTTTTTAATGGTTATAAATAACATCTCATCTTTTTTTATAGTAATTATATTACAAAGAAATTTAATAATAAACATAAATTTAAATATTCATACATTTATCATAATATTTTAAAATATATTTCTTCACATAAAATTTAATATAAATATCTTTATATAATCACAAGATAAAATAAAATAATATTTTTTTATTAGCTCACCAAAAAGTCTTGTCACATCTCAAACTCTCTGCTCACATGTAACACATTATCATCACATATTTTAAAGCAAAACAAAAGTTACATAAAAAGAAAGGGAAGTTAGAGAGTTTTAAAAATATATAATTATAAATTAAATTTTATTATGGCCAATCTACAACACATCAGATTTTCATAATTTATCTCATACATCACACATTATCCTTATCATATTATATTTATATCGTAACTCGTGTCATGCATATACGGACTTGTGTAGTAAGACACATAACTCTATACTTGGAAGACTCTTGCTTTGAATAGGATTCAAGGGTTTGCACCTGTCATATTGTCAACAACCGATTTTGTCCGGGTAATCTTTTAAATTAAAATATAATGACAAAAATGAATAATAATATAAAAATATATATTTATTAGCTTAAGTTTTCTTGAAATAATAATAATAATATAAAAATAAATAAAATTTGAATTTTTCCATTACAAAACAAAAAAAAAACTAAAAAAGAAAAGGTGGTGATTTAAAAAAAACAAAATAAAATAAAATAAA
>Ga0209489_109919_pt1 | contig 11294 bp, 9 predicted proteins | sample SiratrowhiteBW_FD_187527 | JGI IMG/M metagenome (GOLD analysis project Ga0209489, IMG submission 187527) | Root nodule microbial communities of legume samples collected from California, USA - Siratro white BW (SPAdes) (version 2) | ecosystem: Host-associated > Plants > Roots > Nodule | place: USA...
GAACAATGAAAGCTCACAAGGGTTTACTTCACAATGGTGAAGAATTACACAATGGTTTCACACAACCCAAAACTCTAGATGCTCTCTATAGTAGATTGACAATAAACACTCAGTATATTTTCTTCAATGTATTATATGATGTATTTCTCTTCTTGCTTCTTGTTGTATTTTCTTCAACTTGAACTTGCTCCTCTATATGTAGCTTTCTAAAAACTAGCCGTTGAGATGCTTGAATAGAGCAATCTTGACTTTGATGTATGGAGCTCAAACTGGAAATATTTCTCTAATATTTTAAACTGCATTAAACTTGATTAATTCTATATCAGAAATAATTAATTTAAAATAACATAGAGAAATTATATTTGAGATACTCATCAATAATTTGAATAATTTCTATTATGAACAGATTTGAACATTAAAGCACAATATGATATAAAATCAATTAATCACAATTAAATGCTCCATAATAATTTGAATAATTTCCATTATGAACAAATTTGAACGTTAGAGCACAATATGATATAAAATCAATTTTAAATCAAATCAATAACACATAAAAGCAAATAGTAAGAAAACTTATCTCTTTATAGACCATGTGTCTTCTGCTTTAATAATAATAATAATAATGTTAAGTGCGCAATGTATACAAGTCATCAAATATAAATATATACTTGAGTTTTGTTATCATCAAAACTTTATCAAATGAATTGATCCTCTAAAGGGATTTTGGACCGTCTAATGTTCAACATAGTTGATTGTGAAAATTGTGTTGTTTTGCAAAGTAAAGTGAATTATCTAATTTCTACTACTTCGAAACTTTCTATGGGGACAACAAACCTAAATGCTCTTTTGGGATCCCAAAATTGTGTTTTTGAAAAGGCTGGCATTGGTTATCAAGCTGGTCCCAATGGAAAGCAAAAACTGTTTAACAATTTTTTTAAAGGTTCTAGATCACAGTCTTCACAATCGACTGCCTGCTTCTACTGTATGAAAAAGGGCCACTCTGTTAGAAACAGTAGGATTAGGAAATTTAGTGTGCCAAAAGGATTAGTTAGGTGGGTGCCAAAAAGCACATCTAACACTGCTGGACCCAAGCTTAACAGGGTACCAAATTCTTAAACTCAATTTGTTTTGCAGGAACAGTCAGCATTCAATAAACTGATGTGGTATCTGGATAGTGGATGCTCAAAGCACAGGACTGGAAAGGCTTCACAATTGATTAATTTGAAATGGAAACCAGCAGGATTCGTCACTTATGGAGACAACAATCGAGGAAGGATTCTTGGTGTTGGTGATATAGGAAGTAAGAATAAAGTGATCATAAAGGATGTGTTGCTGGTAGAAGGTCTGAAGCATAGTCTGTTGAGTATCAGTCAACTATGTGATCGTGGTTACAAGATTACATTTGAACCAGAGCAATGCATTATAGCAAATTCAGATTCTACTGAAACAGTTCTTGTAGGTAAAAGAGTAAGTAATGTTTATATGCTTAATGTCTCAAGCATCCTCCCTAGTATGAACTGTTTGCTATCCCGAGATGATGAATCTTGGTTATGGCATAGGAGACTTGCACACATTCACATGCATCATTTAAATAGGATTGCATCTAAGGATCTTGTAATTGGTCTTTCTAAGCTTAAGTTTGAGAGGAACAAACTGTGTGAAGCATGCGAAAAGGGTAAGCAAACTAAAAGCTCTTTTAAACCGATTAATGTTATTTCTACAACTAGACCACCTGAGCTGCTTCACATGGATTTATTTGGTCCCTCAAGAACTAAAAGCCTAGGTGGTAATTACTATGGTCTAGTAATTGTAGATGATTACTCACGGTTTACATAGACATTATTCATTGCCACAAAAGATAATGCTTATCTTGCTTTTAAGAAATTTGCCAAAGTGATTCAAAATGAGAAAGGATGTAGGATTTCTACCATTAAATCAGATCATGGGGGCGAATTTCGAAATGAAAGATTTGATAAATTTTGTGAGAAGCAAGGAATCAAGCACAACTTTTCTGCACTAGCAACTCTACAACAGAATGGAGTGGTGGAGAGGAAGAATAGATCACTGGAGGAGCTGGCCAGGACGTTGCTGAATGCAATAGATTTGCCTAAATACCTCTGGGCTGATGCAGTTAGTACAACATGCTATGTACTGAATAGAGTACTCATTCAGCCAATCTTGAAGAAGACCCTCTATGAGCTATTTAAAGGTAGAAAGCCTAACATTTCCCATTTAAAAGTTTTTGGATGTAAATGTTTTATTTTAAATAATGGAAAAAATAACTTGGGCAAATTTGATCCAAAAGCGGATAAGGGTATCTTTCTTGGTTACTCACTGCATAGTCATGCATATAGAGTGTATAATAAGAGAACCATGATTGTAGAAGAATCCATGCATGTTGCTTTTGATGAAACTAACCACAAAGTGCAGGAAAGCATTATGATTACTGCAGATGATGATGAACTAGTGAACCAGAAGATTGTCACATATCAACTGGGTAAATCTGTAAAAGACAATCAATCGAATGAAGCTCAATCGATTGAATCTAGCACTGGAGCAGCAACAACTAGTACTGAACTACCTAGATAATGGAGGGTTCCTAGGAATCTATCACTAGACAATATCATTGGTTAGGTACAAAAGGGTGTAACCACTATAAGATCCATGAATCATTTTTGCAAGCATATGGCCTTTGTGTCACAAGTTGAACCCAAATCAGTGGGTGAAACTCTTGAAGATAGCAATTGGATAAATGCAATGCACGAGGAACTGAACCAGTTTGCAAGAAATGAGGTCTGGACACTTGTTCCTAGATCAAAGGAAATGAATGTGATTGGAACCAAGTGGGTTTTCAAGAACAAGATAGATGAACAAGGTGTCTTTGTGAGGAACAAGGCGCGACTTGTTGCAAAAGGATATAACCAGGAAGAAGGCATCGATTTTGGTGAAACCTATGCGGCAGTAGCTAGATTGGAAGCAGTTAGATTGCTACTAGCATATGCTTGCTTGAAGGGGTTCAGATTACATCAAATGGATGTCAAAAGTGCTTTCTTGAACGGGTTCATTGATGAAGAGGTCTATGTGAGCCAACCCCCTGGATTTGAAGATCACAACAATCCAGATTACGTTTTGAAGCTCAAGAAGGCCTTGTATGGGTTAAAGCAAGCACCTCGACAGTGGTATGAGAGGCTGAGTAACTTCTTGCTTTCTCAAGGCTATGAGAGAGGGAAAACATATAAAACCTTGTTTATTAAGAATTCATACAATGATACAATACTTGTTCAAGTTTATGTTGATGACATCATTTTTGGTTCAACTAATGATAGTTTATGTGAGCAATTTGTTGCTACTATGCAAGGAGAATTTGAGATGTCCATGATGGGGGAGCTCAATTTCTTTCTAGGCTTGCAGGTTAAACAAGTTGAACATGACATATTTCTTTGTCAAGCAAAGTATTCCAGGGAATTATTGAAGAAATTCAATATGGAAAATTGCAAAGAAGCTTCCACTCCAATAGCCACTGGATGTTATTTAGACGTTGATGAAACTGGAGTTGATGTGGATCAGACTAAGTTCAGACAATTGATTGGATCACTTATGTATTTGACAGCAAGTAGACCAGACATCATGTTCAGTGTGTGTTTATGCGCCAAATTTCAAGCTAAACCAAAGGAATCACACTATGTAGCAGCCAAAAGAATTTTAAAGTATCTCAAAGGAACCACTGAAGTTGGTCTATGGTATCCAATTGAGGTAACTTAAAATTTTGTTGGATATTCTGATTCTGACTTTGCAGGTTGCAAAGTGGATAGGAAAAGCACTAGTGGAACATGTCACTTGCTAGGATCCAGTTTGATATCTTGGCACAACAAGAAGCAAGCTTGTGTTGCATTGTCTACAGCTGAAGCAAAATACATAGTTGTTGGAAGTTGTTGTGCTCAAACCATCTGGTTAAAACATCAGCTAAGTGATTTTGGACTTAATCTTTCTAAAATTCCATTACTGTGTGATAACACAAGTGCAATTAACTTAACTAAAAATCCAGTTCAACACTCTAGAACCAAACATATTGAAATTCGCCACCACTTTATAAGGGATCACATTATGAATGGTGATTGTGAAATTCAATTTGTTGATTCAGAAAATCAACTTGCATATTTATTCACAAAGCCCTTAAATAAAGAAAGATTTAATTTTCTCAAAAATGAGTTGGGCATTATTGATTTAAAAAATGTGAATTAATTCTGGAAGTAGTTTACTGACTGGAATGTGTCTCAGTTAATTGAGAATCAATAAATTGAGCAGAAACTGCTGTAGCTATTTGATTAATGTGCAAACAAAATATGTGTATTACTGCACCATAAGAGATGCTTCTTGGGAAGGCAATAATATCTTAACAGTGGAGATGCTTCGTAGTGAAGAATAAGTAAATGAAAAGGATCAAGAATCAATTCATAACTGATCAACTACAGTCAACATAATCAGCACTGTATGGGAATCTCTACAGTTAGAGAATAAGGACAAGATTGTAACCTACTTCTGGTCAAGGGACACAACTAGTCATTGTTCAGCAACATGTGGCACATCTACATGTGGGAGGAGCATGCCTAAAGAGAAGAATCTTCACAATGCCACATGTCATAGATTAATTCGTGGTCAACTAGTCAAAAAGCAGTTCAGAATATTCTCTGGAGATAAGTACAGTCAGTCTGTTTCTCTACAACAAAATTTGTGCATGCATTTGTTATGTCCTGCAGTATTCAGCGTTTTGTTTGTTTATGCATTAGAGTTTCTTTAAATTGAAATAGGTCTTGCATTCACTTGCACACACCTTACACTACTCATTGTGTGAACACTAAATCTCTCGAATCATGTCTTCAACCAAATCATGGCCTCCTCCTCAGCATCTAGAAAGAGATATGCGTACTGAAGAAGACATGATTATGATGTATTGTCTGGTCAACAAGATAAAGGTAAACTGGGTAAGTGTTATTAACGAGCAGCTGGTCCGCATTAGGAAGAAGCCTGAGTTTCGAATCCCCTATGCGATTTTGATCTCTAGCTTCATTGAGTACTATGATATTGATGTCGAGAATGAGCTGAGTGAAGAAGTCAAAGCTCATAGTGAGATCACTATGGTCACATTGAACAAAATCGGGCTGAAGAAGGTCAATGGAAATCAGTGGATTTGCAAGGCCAATGTTGAAGAAGATGAGATGGATGGTGCTGGAACAAGTGCAGCTGCTGAGCAGTTTACTGGAGAAGATCTGGGGACTAGAGAACAGTGTTACTTCAGCTTTGAGCAATTGATGATCAATCAACTGAACAATATTGAATCCAACCAAAGGTCTCATCATGAGTATTGTGAAACTCATTTCCAAAACCTAGAAGAGCGTGTTGATGACATTCAAGGCAAGCTGGGGCAAATGTTCTATGGGCCAGACGATTAGTGTGCACACTACATGTTTGATGTTGTTCCCCTCCATTTTATGAACTCAATGGGGGAGAATTGATTGTGTGTCTTTCGTATGTCTACCCTGTGTGATTTACAGTTTATTGTTTGTCATTTGTTTCAGTCTGTCTTTTAGTTTGGTTTGCTTTAGTTTAGATATGCTTAGTATAGTACTAAGCTTGGGTTGATTGAATATTTGCTGGGTATGTGCCAGCATCTGCAGCTCAGTTATATTTCTAGTTTGTTGATGTTTCTCTTAATCATGATCTATGTCTTTGATGTAATTGGCAACTTGCTATGTTGATTATTCATGAAATGATTGCCTTATGTTATTAATCTCTTTATATACTTTTAAGGGACATCCAAGTATGGGGGAGTAAAACATCTTGATCTGAATAAACTGAGTCTGAATACAGGAAGAAATTTAATTAACTGTGTTTTAACTCAACCAGTTGATTTGATATTTTTTTGCTCTGAACCTATTAGACCTTGTGATGCTAATAAACTGTTTGAGTAAATAGACAGGTATTTCTGGTTCAGATATTTAAACTCAACACTCAACAGATTGCCTTCATCAAATTGGGGGAGATTGTTAGCACCAAGGCTAAGCATGTGATTTAATGAAGTCAATAAAGACCATTGCTTGCTGAAGTTTCTGATGGATTGGATTTGGACTATGTTAGATCAATGCCTAGCACATGAGCTGATGAAGACTGCCTTAAGGAGAATCTGTTGGAACCAACCTGGACCAGAATTGTTCATGTGAAGACTTTGTGCCAACATGAAGATGGTTGGGTGATTAGGTCTTGGTCCTTAGTTGGGTTTGTGTGTTGGTGATTGGCTTAGTCCTTAATCATTAGTGGCATGGTCCATCATTCTTGAGGTGCTAAAAAGATTCACAAATATTTTTATTAAAACTATTTTTTAAGAAAAATAGCCCAAACTGTTTTTGCTGGAAAAGGTTTTTCGATCAATTGAATTTCTAAAACAATCAATTGAATGTAATAGTTATTTCTGTTACAACTGGAATACAGTTATTTCTGTTACAACTGAAATCTTTAACTAGGTCAACTAACGGTCAATTCAATTGATTGAATGGTTTGATCAATTAATTGAACTGTGACAGCTAAGCTGTTTTTAAAACTGATTTGGGTATTTAAAGGAATGCACACTATCATTTTTAGTTAACAAAAACTTTCGAAAAGCCTTCCTTGAGATTTCCTAAGTGAGATAGAGCGCCCCTTTTGTGTGATCATCATTTTGGCAAAGCTTTTCCAGTCAAGAAACCTTCAAGAACGTGAATCGTTAAAGCATCTTTGAGTGAGTTTCTTGCCACTTTGGTTCTGGACCAAAGCTAAGTCTTCTACACCTGATCTTCATTCTTTGTAATCTATTTTGTGTAGAAGTACTCTGTAATCTTTTCTGATCCTGTTGATCTGTAATTTGTTTGATGTTTTGAATTACTGGGTTTGTAATTGAGTTGGTGCAGTGGGTTTTTGCACTGGTCTCACATCTGCTGAGGGGTTCAGTAGAGGGTGAGTGTTGCTTGCGGACTTCAAGTGTTGTGGTGCAGTGGGTTTCTGCACTGGTTACACACTAACTGAGGGGTTTAGTGAGGTGTGGGTTTACTGCTGGGAGTAGTTTGTAACTTGCTGGGAGCAAGGGTTGTAAACTGATCTTGTGATCTGTTTAGTGGAAATCTTTGCTAGTTTACAAAGGACTGGACGTAGCCCTTGTGGAAGGGTGAACCAGGATAAAAATTCTGTGTTCTTGCTTTACTCCCTACTCTTCTTGATTTCTTTTATTCAACTACTGCGATCATTTAAACTGACTGGATTAAAATCTGATCATATAGTTGATTATATTTTAAACATTTGTATTTCATATATCTGAATCAACTGTGTTTCTGGATTGTTTTTAATCTACTTGATTGTGTTTAATCATATTGAATATGGGTTCAAACATTTCTACACTGAAATTGTTTTTCTGGGTTTATATTCAATAATTTCTGTTACGCACAATTGATTGTTTACTGGACAGTCCAGAATTACACGAGTTAATTGATTGAATTAAGAATTTTCATTCTCTACCTCAAGAACAAATCAAATTTGCGAAAAGATTTTGAAAGTTCAATTCAGCCCCCCTCTTGAACTCGGTCTAAACCTTATTTTACAGTTTCCATTTTTGGCAGGTTTTCGTGTCTTCGGTCCTGTACTTTTGTTCTGAGCATTTTTTAACCATATTGGTGGGAAACAATAATAAAATGACAGAAAATGATGTGCGAATGGTTTGGGTGCAAAAACAAGTCATCATGTGTTGGTTTGTAACTTTTGCCAGTTTTCGTGCCAAATGAGTTAAACTTTTAACTGTTATATTTTTTAGATGTATTGACGGGAAATAACAACAAAATGATCGAAAATTATGTGCAATAGATTGTGTGAAAGACGTAGTCAGCTTGGGATGGTTTCCATTTTTTGCAGGTTACCTTGTAGAGGGGACTGTACTTTTGTTCTGAGCATATTTTAACCATATTGATATGAAACAACAATAAAATGACCGAAAATGATGTGCGAAAGCAAAAACAAGTCATCAAGTGTTGGTTTGTAACTTTTACAAGTTTTCGTGCGAAATGACTTAAACTTTTAATTGTTATATTTTTGAGCCATATTGATGCGAAACAACAACAAAAATGACCGAAAATTATGTGCAAAAGATTTGGGTGAAAAATGTAGTTATCTTGGGTTGGTTTCCATTTTTGGCATGTTTTCGTGTTTAGGGTCCTATACTTTTGTTCTAAGCATTTTTTAATCATATTGATGGCAAACAACAATAAAATGACCAAAAATGATAGGCTGATGGTTTCGGTGCAACAACAAGTCACCAAGTGTTCGTTTGTAACTTTTGCGAGTTTACGTGTCAAATGACCTAAACTTATGACCGTTATATTTTTTAGTCGTATTGATGGGAAACAACAACAAAATGACCGGAAATTATGTGCAAAAGATTTGGGTGAAAAATGTAGTTATATTGGGTTGGTTTCCATTTTTGGCACGTTTTCGTGTTTAGGGTCATATGCTTTTATTCTGAGGTTTTTTTAACCATATTGATGGGAAAAAAAAAATAAAATGACCGAAAATGATGTGCGGATGGTTTGGGTGCAAAAACAAGTCATAAAGTGTTGGTTTGTAACTTTTTCCAGTTTTCGTGCCAAATGAGTTAAACTTTTAATTGTTATGTTTTTTAGCCTTATTGACGGGAAACATCAACAAAATGACCAAAAATTATGCGCAAAAGATTGTGTGAAAAACGTAGTCAGCTTGGGATGGTTTCCGTTTTTAGCAGGTTATCGTGTAGAGGGGACTGTACTTTTGTTCTGAGCATATTTTAACCATATTGTAGGGAAATAACAATAAAATGACCCAAAATGATGTACGGATGGTTTAGGTGCAAAAACAAGTGATCAAGTGTTGGTTTGTAAATTTTTCGAGTTTTGGTGTCAAATGACCTATACTTTTAACCATTATATTTTTGAGCTGTATTGATGGGAAAGGAGAACAAAATGACCGAAAATTATGTGCACAAGATTTCGGTGAAAAATGTAGTTATCTTGGGTTGGTTTCCATTTTTGATAGGTTTTCGTGTTTAGGGTCCTCTACTTTTGTTCTGAGCATTTTTTAACCATATTGATTGGAAACAACAATAAAATGATCGAAAAATGATGTGTGGATGGTTTGGGTGCAAAAACAAGTCATAAAGTGTTGGTTTGTAACTTTTGCCAGTTTTCGTGCCAAATGAGTTAAACGTTTAACTGTTATGATTTTTAGCCTTATTGACGGGAAACAACAACAAAATGACCAAAAATTATGTGCAAAAGATTGTGTTAAAAACGTATTCAGCTTGGGATGGTTTCCATTTTTGGCAGGTTATCGTGTAGAGGGGACTGTACTTTTTTTCTGAGCATATTTTACCCATATTGATGGCAAACAACAATAAAATGACCGAAAATGATGTGCTGATGGTTTCGGTGCAACAATAATTCATCAAGTATTTTGTTTGTAACTTTTGCGAGTTTTCGTGTCAACTGACCTAAACTTATGACCGTTATATTTTTTAGTCGTATTGATGGGAAACAACAACAAAATGACCCAAAATTACGTGCAAAAAAGATTTGGGTGAAAAATGTAATTATCTTGGGTTTGTTTCCCTTTTTGGTAGGTTTTCGTGTTTAGGGTCCTGTGCTTTTGTTCTGAGAATTTTTTAACCATATTGATGGGAAACAACAATAAAATGACCGAAAATGATGTGTGGATGGTATGGGTGCGAAAACAAGTAATCATGTTTTCGTTTGTAACTTTTGCAAATTTTCGTGTCAAATGATCTAAACTTATGACCATTATATTTTTGAGTCGTATTGCTGAGAAACAACAACAAAATGACCAAAACTTTTGTGCAATAGATTTAGGTAAAAAATGTAGTTATCTTGGGTTGGTTTGCATTTTTGGCAGGTGTTCATGTTTATGGTCCTGCACATTTGTTCTGAGCATTTTTTAACCATATTGATGGGGAAAGAACAATTAAATGATCGAAAATGATGTGCGGATGGTTTGGGTGTAAAAACAAGTGTTGGTTGTAACTTTTGCCAGTTTTCGTGCCAAATGAGTTAAACTTTTAACTGTTATGATTTTTAGCCTGCAAAGCTACGGTTTTTTTTATTCAAAAAAAATTGAGATAATTGAAATCCAAAATTTCAACAAAATTTAATCGTTTACTATTTCTTTTTTATTTTTGGCATTTTGTTTTCTATTTCACCTATCCAAACTTGGCCAAAAATTATGAAATTTTTTGAAGTATTTTATTGGAAGGGTTAGAGATTTTGCCAACGATTGCTAGAAAATTCTAAAAGTTCTTTTGAAAAATTAATGATACGTGAAATATTTTTTTTTCAAAATTCTGCGGTTAACTATTTTTTTACTTTTTTATTTTTGATAATTTATTTTCAATTTTGTCTATTTGTAGTTGTCAAAAAAGTCTAGAAATTTTTATGTTTTCTATTTTATTGATTAGAGATTTTTCAAAGAATTTTGGAAAATCATGGAATATTTTTCATAAAAATATAGATATTTGAAATCCAAAATTCTTCATAAATTCCACCAGTTACTATTTATTTTTTCTATTCTTTTAGCATTTTGGTAATCTTTTTTTACTATTTCACCTATGCAAACTTGTCAAAAAATTCTAAACATTTTTGTGTTGCTTTAGTGTACCGATTATAGATTTTATCAGAGAATTTTGGAAAATTCTTGAATTTTTATTAAAAAAAATAGAGATACTTTAAATACAAAACATTTTCAGAAATCTATTGTTTACTATTTGCTTTATTAATTTTTTAGTATTTTTGACATCCTTTTTTTTTCTATTTTACCTGTCTAAAGTTTTCAAAAAAACTGTAAAATTTTTGTGTTGTTTTATTGTATGGATCCGAGATTTTATCAAAAAATTTTGCAAAACTACAGTTTTTTTTTTCAAAAAAAATTTAGTTATTTGAAATCCAAAATTTCAACAAAAGTCCATCGCTTACTATTTCTTTTTTTATTTTTTTAGCATTTTTGACATTTTGCTGTCTATTTCACCTATCCAAACTTCTCCAAAAATTATGGAGTTTTTTGAAGTATTTTATTGGAAGGGTTAGAGATTTTGCCAATGTTTTCTGGGAAATTCTAAAAGTTATTTTGAAAAAAATAATGATACGTGAAATATTATTTTTTTCAAAATTCTACGTTTTACTATTTGCTTTTTTATTTTTTTGTTATTTTTGACATTTTATTTTCAAGTTCTTCTA
>Ga0209489_109921_pt1 | contig 11286 bp, 7 predicted proteins | sample SiratrowhiteBW_FD_187527 | JGI IMG/M metagenome (GOLD analysis project Ga0209489, IMG submission 187527) | Root nodule microbial communities of legume samples collected from California, USA - Siratro white BW (SPAdes) (version 2) | ecosystem: Host-associated > Plants > Roots > Nodule | place: USA...
TGCATTTGATTAAAATCTTTAAGGTTCTTGCATAATCAGTACACTGTCTGTTTCTGAATTTTAATCTGGTTTTCAGTAAACTGGTTTTCCAGATTTCATATTTGTCTGCAGTATACTGATACTGTGCAATTGGGGTTAATATTTGTTAATTGTTTGAACCTCTGCAGATTGCATTCTAAGTTTCTTTAAAGAATTTGTATTCTCACATTGAAAAGCAAGTTTGCGAAAAGTATTTGAAAAGGGTTCAATTCACCCCCCCCCTCTTGAACTTAGGCCAAATACTTACTTTAACAATTTCCATTATGAACAATTTGAACGTTGAAGCACAATATTATATAAAATCAATTAATCAAATTTAAATATTCCATAATAATTTGAATAATTTCCATTATGAACAAATATGAACATTAAAGCACAATATGATATAAAATAAATTAATAATAATTTGAATAATTTCCATTATGAACAAATATGAACATTAAAACACATAATGCTATAAAATCAATTTAAATCAAATCAATAACATATAAAAGTAAATAGTAAGAAAACTTATCTCTTTATGGACCATGTGTCTCCTGCTTTAATACTAATAATCTTAATTGTGCAATGTGTAAAAGTCATCAAATATAAATGTATACTTGAGTTTTGTTTTCATCAAAACTTTTTCAAATGATTTGATCCTCTAAAGTGACTTTAGACCGTCTAATATTCAACATTGTTTTTGGTCTGCAGCAGCTATACTTCTAAAACCACTTTCGAAATCCAATATTCACTTGGTTTTTAAGGAGAATATTGCAAACAAATGATTAAGAGACTCACACAAATGCATATATGATCTAAATTAAGTTTATACTACCCCAAACCAAGGAACTAAAGCCTTCCTTCAACCAAGTCAAGTCTTCATGTAAATTTCTTCATCAAATCACCATAGCAAGAGCTTCTCCAGTAGCTCCAACATGCCCTACCTATACCTCTAGATTCTTCAAAGATGCATCTGTATCCTTTTGATTCTGAAGAGATTGTTACATAAATTGTTACAAAGTTTCTTCCTATTTGTTTACTTTTTCATTCAATGATGGAAATTGTTGTTGATGACCTCCACTTCCTGAAGCTTCATGTTGTTTACCTCCAAAGTAGGCATGATTTTGTCTCTACCCTTGGTTGAAATTTATAAAAGAATTGTTGGAGAATTGTTGCCTCCCTTGATTCCCCATATAGTTGAGTTCTGCATCGGGAATTATTAGGCATATGATAAAATCTAATAGCATGGTTTCCTCAAAAAAAGTCACATCTCATGATAGGTTGAACAGAACATTCACTACAAAAAATTGTGTATGTGGTGACATGTTTTTTGTATAAAGCGTAAATTATAAATGTCGCTTTATACATGTGTGGTGTTTCCGAGAAACGCTATAGATCTGGCGTTTTCGCCCGAAACGCTGTAGCATGCGCCATATTATGCCTTATATAAAACGACATTTTTTTTATGTAATTAATGTCATTTGAAATGTCGTAATTATTTTTATTGCCAACAACAATAAATGATATCTCTAAACGCCATTATAAATCTTTTAATCTGACGCTTATTATGGCCATATTATAATTAATGGTGAATGATAATACGTTAGTTCTAAATGTCGTAATTTTAATATTAAATAAAAAAATATACAGTATTTTATAATTATATATCCAGCAGTATTTAATAATTTATCAAATTTCATAATCATATATGTTACATACATATCCAATAGAAGAAAACTAAAATAACAATACTTTTGTAATAACAAAAGATCACATTAAAATATTTCATAGTGCAACATAACATAGTATATGTTCTAACAGAGTTCACAAAATATTAGGTTCCAAGACACTATTACAACTTACTAAATTGTTCAAACTCACTTCCCTTACGAAATACAAAAAAAAAAACAACATATATATTTAATCTGTCTTGCTGCCTCCACTTGATCCTACAATGTGATTTGGGGATGGAGCACCACTTGTAACATCTGATGCCTGAAATATTCGCAACAAAGAAAATTAAATACTGAAGGAGGATATACATGTTAATACTATAACAGAATTATTTGAGGCACTTACCAAACCAGGTGTCATTGCAGCAACATGTTCAAGTACATCCGATCTTATAGCAATATAGGCAAGCAAAGAATTCATCAATTATTTCAGACGTGCAAGTTCATAAATGTCAAGGTTTATAAATGAAACCATTTTAAACTAATCAAAATACTTTTTATTAAAACTACTATGAATTCATCTAAAAATCTTATGAATATTTTAGAGCGAAAAATTACTCATTAAATTCTCAATTAATTTCATTTATATTTCTTTCAATCCAGAAAACAAGGTGTAAGTGTTTTACCCAGTGGAAAAAGACACAAATATAACTTTATGATAAGAACGTATATATACAAAGAGAAGATGTATCAATATTAATCAGTTGAGAAATCATGCATACTGTCCATATTTTGATTAATAAAGAGAAAGGGCATTACAAATGAAACTTATAAATAGGAGTAGAATCGGCAATAAACAATCCCATTATTTTAATTTTCATATGAATAAAGTCTTTCACAAATATAAGTTTTTTATTTCATGTTTATTTGCATACTTTTGCCATTTGAATAATATTCAATACATCATATCTTGTTCATAAAATGAGACATCATTCAAGTAGTTGGGTTATGCTATATAATATAAACTATAACAATGCAAACGTAGCAACAAATATGATCCAGATTTGTATCTCAACACGAACTATAGCCATACAAGCCTACACATAACTTTTTTCTTCAAAATCTTAAGGGAATGTATTCATAAAATTTAATTATATAATAAATCACCTGAGAGTTTGCAGATGATTGATAATTTCTTGGATCGGCCCAGCTAACTGTTGGAGCATTACTGCCAAGTTTAAAGTTTGAGTTTGACATTTTCTACCTTGAATATTCTGCACAAGCATTGTTGTAATACTTAACAAAAGCAAATACCCGGTTACGGCTAGAAATCTGTGGGTCCTGTAATAATTAAACAGTTTGCTAGGTCAAGACAGAAATTAGCCATTATATATCACACTTAATAGTTTTGGTAACAAGAAAGAACAAACTTTAAACACGAGCTAGCAAATTGAAATCATACTATATGACGTATAATAGAAAAAATGTCAAAGAAACCTTCAACAGTTCCACAGAAATGACTCCAGGGCCAATCTCTACACAACTTTCTTCATATTTTCTTCGGTCCAATCTCTGGGAACATTACCAATGAACAATTTGTGCTTAGCTTGAGATGTTGAGCACTTTATTTTTTTTCCTGGAAACTCAGAAAAAAAAAGCGACTTAATTCAGATAACACTACTACTAGCCAGCTAAACAGATAGGATATAGAATTTTAAATTATAAGATAAATGAAAAAAACAGGAGTAGATGACCTAATTAATGAACAGGTTAACAACTACATATAAAAAAAAATAGTAACAACTAGTGTACCAATTCGTGCATTATCAAAAACTACAGGAAGAAGAGAGAAAGTACCTAATTGTGAGCAGGTCGAAATCAAAATCGAAACAGAAGCTCCAAAATTGTTGTAGAATTATTCAGCTGCAATTAAAAGTCATATAGTAAGAGCATGTCAAGGTTGTGACCAATAAACTAGCATGACAGAGAAGAAGTGGAGACTCACCCAAACATACATATACAGTGTATCCACAGCACCACAGTGGACAAATGCGAAATGCGATTCCATTCCGATTTAATCAATAACTACCGAATGTGATTCCGATTCTGATTATGATTCCACAAAACCTAATTAACTACCGATTGTGAAATGCAGGTGTTGAAATTCCAATAATTGCGAAAACAATCTTGAAATTCTTAAACAGTTGATAAACAGAGGAAGAAGGAGAAGAAGAACGCACCTGAGGATCGAGAGCCGACACGCAACTGAGAAGAACCGTTAGAAAGAACGCACCCGAGAGCCGAAGCGAGAGATAGCTTCTTCGATGTTGAAAAGTGAAATTAGGGGAAATTAGGATTTTGATTCAATGTGAAGAGAAGTGAAATTGGGGGAAGAGAAGATTTTGAGGACTTTACTTTGGAGGAAATGAAAGTTTCATAGGGAAAAATTTAGGTTTGGGGGGAATGAAACTTTGAAGGGAACGAAGTTTCGTTTTGGGGGAGAAAGTCTTAGGGAAACTTTGCATTTCCATTCTGAGGTAATAAAAACGGTGTGCGGCAAAAAATAATATTAAAATAATATTATGTATAAAGCGACATTATAAATGTCATTTTTTAAACTTAAAATGTGGCATTTCTTAAAATGTCATTTTATATAGTATAATATGACATTTTGTTTGAAATGCCATATTAAAACCGCCACCATATACATGATTTTTTGTAGTGATTGACAACTTGCATGGCTTGAATTTGTTAAGGCAATTTCGCCATTTGCTGATTTAGGGTTTCAATATTCTAGGAAAGAAGTTTGAGCTAAGTTTTGTTCAAATTTTATATATAACATGTGTTTATAACTACACATTTGTATAAATTCTTGCCTTCATACTTTGCATCAATTGTCATTGGTGATATCTTAGAAAGTCATTATACTGAACCATGACCATCATGGAAAAAGGTGTTTGAAATCAATAGAGAGATGTGGTCCACAAAGTTCATGGCATGTGTGTGTATATATGTGTGCGTACGCGTGTATGTATATTAGTTTTTAACATTAATACTAATTGTAAATTACTGGTTTTGGTATAATTCTAACTTGTTTTTATTATATTATAGAGAAAATATACTATTTTTTCACCTAACCACTAGTGTCAAGAAGGAGCTTTGAAATGTGAGGTGCCAGCATATTAAAAAGTTTACTAAATTAAACTCCAATACAATGAAGAAGCCAAATTTCCTTACAGAAGATGTATGTCATATCTTATTCCAACATTGGACATCAAAGTCATTTAAAGTGTAAAGTTTAATCGCAAAAGAAAATAGAGTTCTAGATTGTAAAGGATTTGAGTTTCACTCTATATTGCTGGCTCTATTAAAATTTCTCATAATAAAGAAAAATCGATAAATTTTTTTTTTGTGCTTTTTGTCAGAAATCTCATAGATTTTTTATTTGATGAAGTCAAGCAAAAGCAAAATCAGTCAAAGCAATGTCAAAGAGAAGATGAAGGTTTTGTCTTAGTTTAGTGTGTGTGTATGTTGATGGGATCACGTGTAAAGGTTTATATATCAGTGGGTGCAATCAAGAAATCTTAAAAAAAGGTTATTTGAAATTGTTTTCGAAAAATAAATTTAGAAAAATCTTTGTTATGAAAAATAAATCGATTGAACTTATTTTTTAATCGATTGATTTCTACCAACTAATATGTTTAATAAGTAACCATTTTCTAAATCTGTTTCAAAGCTAATAGAACAATTTTAAATACACGTGACTTGAAGATTTTTTATATACAGAAGAGAATACAAAGAATATACAGAGAGATATATATACTACTGTTGTAAATTTTCAAGAAAAGAGCAAGAAGTTGTTTCAAGTGAATCTTTGATCAAGAAACTCTTCAATAAGAAGTTCTTCGTGTGCCTCCACTGGTTTTTTTGAATATTCCACATTGTTTTACATCATCTTCAAGAACATGGAAGACTTCTACAATTGATCTTTGAACCTGTGTTGTTTTAAATATATTGCAAGGATGTTTTAGTGTAACATAACTCATCAAATTAGTTGTTTTCTGTACTACTATAGGGCGTTATAGCCTTGTTGGTGTGTATGCAGTGATTCTGGTTTTCTGGGTGTAAAGGGAGAAAGTTACTACATGTGTTTTGTGTTTCTTGCTAGGTGCAAGAAGGTTTCTTGATTGTATAGGGTTTACAATTAGGAGTGGGTAGTGAATTTTCTTTTCTTGTTGGCAAGGAAGACTAGATGTAACCCTTGAGGAAGGATGAACCAATATAAATCTTATTTGTTTGATCTCTCTCTTTCCTTTAACCTGATTCGTGACTGATCCGCTGAAAAATTGAATCTTCTATGTAAAAATTAATCAATTGTTTTAGCAATCAATCAATTTAATTTTTCCTACTTAATACACTGCACTTTGGTTATTAAATCTAGTTACTGTACGTACTTTGTTCATTGTACGACCTTTTTGAATTCAACAAATTTCTTTTGGTTCTTATACTGTACACACTGATTTCAATCGAATTTGATTAATTCTTGTGACTTATAATTTATTTTCAAAATTTCCATTGATTAACTCTATATCTAAATCGAATGTTTTTCTTCTAGTGAAAGTTTGAAAATTTCCCATTCACTAATTTGCTTGTTAAGAGAGTATATTGAAAAATTTCATTCTTTCTAAACCATATTTGTCAAAAATTTTAAATAGTTCGATTCACCTCCCTCTATTGAACTCAGCCTAAAGTGTTTTCAACTGGTATTAAGAGCTAAGTCTTGAAAGTTATTCAAGTTTTTGATCCTATGGTGCAAAGGGTGCACCTATTAACAGGCCTCCTTTATTCACTAGGGTCAACTGTCCATTTTTGGAATGTTAGAATGAAACTTTTTATTGAATCACTTGACCGTGGAGAGTTTGATGCAGTTGTGAATGGACCTTATGTGCCTAAAACTATTATAAATGGCAAAATAGTTGATAAACATTGGTCTGAATGGAATGATATTGAGAGCAAGAAGCTCAGTTTGACTGCATGACAAAAAATATAATAACTTCAGATTGGAATTTTGATGAGTTTTTCAGGGTATTCAAGTTTTCTTTAGCAAAGGACTTGTGGGACATTTTGTAAGTAACCCATGAAGGAACAAGCGATGTGAAGCGTGTAATTCATACTTTATCTACAAATCCAAATTTGTACATAATTACTTGTAGATAACAACAATTTTTTTTATAGTGATTCAAGTGGCGACTCTTTCATCACTCATCTTGGATCCTCCTTCAAGTGGTGTGACTGCTTCCGCACATGCTCCATAAGTCTTCTACCACTTCTTCTTATTTCATTCTATTCGTTTTAACTCTCTTGTTCTTCCACTTTTTTTTGAGTAATTCTTATTCTACCAATTACCATGTCTTATTCTTGTGTGTTGTTTTTCCTTTACCCTTTTTGAAGAGTATTTTTCCACTTATATAATTCGACGTTAAATTCATGTTCCGTGATAATCTTGATTGAATTTCAGTTTATCTTTAATTTCATTAATAACTAAAAGTGAAACTCTAAAAGGAACTGTGTTTTGAATGAATTTTCACAACTCACTTGTATCATGAGCTATTGAGAGCATGGTTGATGTTATTTGCTATCTATGTTCAGTGTTCAGTGCAATTGCTTAATATATTTTGTTTCAATTTAAAAGTTGAAAATATAAATCAATTTCAGAATTCATTCACTAATTTTGTTTCCATCTCAATTCCAAGTTTATAGGTAATTATATTTTCATAAATTCTAGGATAATTTGAAGAATGAATGAAGTTATTCTTCAATCTTTTACATATTGTAAAAATAATGTTGTTAGTTGGTTTCAATATCCTCTAAAAGTCTACCTTTTTTTGTTCATTTGAGTCTTTGTTCAGTAGATTTCATAGGTTCTTCTTTCTAACCTTGCTTAGAATTAATTGTGAACTTGTCAAAATAGAAATTACTTCGTTTGAAGAATTGATTGATTGTTTGAACATAGAACTTCTAAGTGTTCAAACCTCTTTGAATAATTAACATCTTCGTATTCTCTGGTAATCATTCGAAAAAGAATTTGAAATCCAATTGAAACTAGCTTTCCAAAAACGTGTATAAGTGATTTAATTCTTCAAGTATGTGATTTCAACAATAAAAAATAATATTATAACGTCGTTTTTATCAAGTACAACTTTAATAAAAATAAGATAACAGAAGTCATGTGTTTCACTTTATTTAAGAGAAAAATGTAAAGTTATTTTTCTCATGGATGATTTTAACTTTAATCGAATAAATTAACCTAATCAAAGTCTTGGTCACCATAAACAATTTCAGGAGCGAAATATTTTAAACAAAAGTTGTCTTTAGGGCAGCATGATTTTTTCGTGTACAAACCGAGAAATTGTGTTACATAAACACACTTCTTTGTAAATTAGTGTTTATCAAGCAAGACTTATTTATATTCAAATTTCTTTAAAATATGTGCATTCTGATAATTTTAGGATTGAAATTATAGTAAAAGAAAACTAAAAACTTACTTAATTAATGTCATAGATTTAAACAGTAAATTAAAATACAGTAATACTTTGTAGAAATTGAGTGTGTAGATAAGAGAAGATGAGGATGGAACAAAAGTAATGGTACATTAGGTGGTAGAATCTAAAGCAATAATTGTGCTAAGGTTCATTGGGTGCATGTAGTCAGTGGACCCTGTCATGAATTTGTCAACGATCAATCTATTTGCTGTCTCCGATGGATGGAAAGCGTCCCAAAATGCGTAGAGATTCCTGTTGGGGCACAAGTTAGAAGCAGGAGTGCAGAGTCCGATCCCGTTGTATGCTCCTTGGCCACAGCATGCAATTTTTGACGTAACAAACCCTGTTTGTGAAAGTAATAAAGAGTATAATAAATGCTTGCCAATTGAAACATCGCATTGCAGTTATTAATGATTAAAGCCAGTAGAAGTTATAGTTGACAATCTTAACGGCCCCAACTGGGTAATGAAGTGTCAAGTTTTATTTACTATTTGTTTGGATTCGTGTCTGGAGTGTCTAAGAAAAAAACTACTAAAATACTTTGGACTGATTCTCCATTTTGATGATTAAAAAGGAATGTTGTAAGCTTAATTATACTTTTTTTTTTATCTTTGTGCATTTTTGTTTAATCTTTATTCCACTAGTCCTCGTATCATTTTAGGTTCTCCGTCAGTCTATTTATATTAAATTTTAACACACTATTTGACGCATAGGGTAGTAAAATTTAATTACAATGTTGGGTCTTTCAAATATCAGGACAGTGAGAGATTAAGAATGCAATTAAATCATGTAATTATATATTTAATAACACAATAACAACAACATCTATTCTATTCGCTTGTCAATAATAACAAAACAAGAAATATAAAAAGAAAATAAAAAATGTTAGTAATACTGAAATATTATACAACAATTTTAAAGCTAGACATAATTTATAAAACTTTCAAGTATTAATAAAAATGTTTTCTTTTAATCTTATTTTGTTTTTCTTGTTTTTAATTATTGTCTAATAATTAATGTTACCTGTAAAACGTTATATGGGTAAAGAACTTGTGGGTAGAACACCTTTAAATGGAGAACAAGTTTGTAATGTGAAGAGAGACTCATATCTAAGAGAGAAAATGTAAGGAATTTGAGATTAAGAGTTTCAAGATGACTTAAATGAATAAAGGATAAAAACCTACAAAATCATTTCTTTAAAGTTTTATATTAGATGTATATCATAATCTCTTATATTTAAAAATTAGATTAAATCAATAAAGGAAATCAAAATCTTAAATTATCATATTTTAAAGAAAACTCTTTTACTATTGAAATATTTACTTTATAAAATCAAAGCATATTTTTTTTTTTTTTTTTTTTTGTGTAACTCTTATAGGACAACACTCCATCTGGAATTTTTATAATGTATTTTCTTTCTCTTTATGATTTTAGGGTATTGATAGAAAAATTACTTATGGTTTTTGTGGTTTTGTCGCATCTTAAAAATTACTTTTTTTTCTAAACAGGTTGAAGCATTTCAACTGCTTTGCCTATTTATATATTTTTTATTAGTGATAAAAAAATAGTTATAAAAACAAAAGTGCAACTATTAAAAAAGTCAAGCAATTCTATTTTTTTAAATAAAAACCAACATTTCACTCAGTAATGCTAATTTTTACAGCAAAAATGACCGTACTAGTTTACTGACAGAAGCCACGAAACTCCTTAAATATGCAGAATCATTGAGAATGGACCAAGGCCTAGGGCAACCTTATCTTTGACATGTTAATTACGTAACCAGTTCCCTACAACCTTATTTCTGCAAAGCGGTCTATTAAAATAGGTACGGTAAATGCAATATTTCTTTGCCCTTTTATTTGAGAGTAGTTTTAAGAAATATAATTTGATATTTATTTAATAGTATATTATCAACTACGATAACCAAGTATATAAGAACTCAAAGGCGAATGAAGGTTAACAACGTACCATATGCTTGTGGGTTAGTGACGAAATCCAAGTGCATAGCGAAGGCGTTTGCGGAAATGAAGACGTCAGAACCAATTTCAGTGTTGAGTTGTTGCAGTAATTGAACAAGTTGAGGATTGAACAAGTTAACGGCTCGTTGAAGCTCTGTGGCACATTCCCCGTTACGGCTATGCATTGCCAACTCTGCTGGAACGCAACCCAATGGTCCCGTTCCCGTCACAAGAACCCGTCGTGCTCCCAACTCATACAGGTGCTGCATTCATCATGCATTTATTTCCTTGTTACAACACTTATTTAAGGAAAAAAAAAAAAAATCTGATAAGGCTGGTAATTTTTGTAATAAATATCATAAAAATCATGTTAAGGATGAACTGTGACCACCACATTTTGTGTGCTTATAAAAAAAATTAATAAATAAGGGTATGTTGGAGGTTGTATAATGTAAAAAAATAAAAAATAAATAGTTAATTGAGTGAGTATTGATATATGTTATTTATAATACAATAATAAAACAATTATAATAAAAAAAATTAATTTCATTAATTTTATTTAAATTTTATTATTATTAAAGTAATTAAACACATAACGAGACTATCCATGTTTACATATATTTAATTTTGTTTAATAAATACATGTCATAATTATAAAAAAATCAAATATGTATATTTTAATTACTTCAATCATCATTATAGAAGTATAAATAAAATTAACATAATTAAAAAATTTTATTAAGATTTAAACTTTTTTTTAGAATGAAATATCTCAATATTGAATGCTTATTTATTTTTTTTAAAAATGATCTGTAAAATATAAATTAAATAAAAATTTGGTTTTAAAATATAAATCAAATAAAATTATATAATGAAATATTAATAAAATATAAATTATTTTTTCTAAAATTTAAAATTAATTCAAATAAATTGTACTGAAAACATAAATGCAAATAAAATTAATCTTTTGAAAAACATTTTAAGTAAAAAACATAAATCAAAATTAAATTTTAAAGTTCAATTATTAATATTATTCTTGTCTCTTATTTTATTTTTATCACTTGATTCTATATATATATATATATATATATA
>Ga0209489_109925_pt1 | contig 11285 bp, 5 predicted proteins | sample SiratrowhiteBW_FD_187527 | JGI IMG/M metagenome (GOLD analysis project Ga0209489, IMG submission 187527) | Root nodule microbial communities of legume samples collected from California, USA - Siratro white BW (SPAdes) (version 2) | ecosystem: Host-associated > Plants > Roots > Nodule | place: USA...
AAAAAAAAAAAAAAAAAAAAAAAAAAAAAAAAAAAAAAAAAAAAAAAAAAAAAAAAACCAATGATATTGATTTTAATGTGGCATCGTGGGATTTGTTTTAATAAATTTTACTTATACTAGGGACTTTGATGAAGTAATTGAACGGGCAAATAGAACACGTTATGGTCTAGCGGCAGGCGTGTTTACTAAGAACGTGGACACGGCCAACAGAGTGATGCGGGCACTGAGAGCTGGAACTGTGTGGATTAATTGCTTTGATGTTTTTGATGCTGCAATTCCTTTTGGTGGTTACAAGATGAGTGGTATTGGCAGGGAGAAAGGAATCTATAGTCTTCAAAACTACCTCCAGGTGAAAGCTGTTGTCACACCATTGAAGAATCCTGCTTGGATATAGATAGTCGTATTTTGGTTCTTGTGTTCGAGAGTATACCGGTTCTTGTGTTCGAGAGGAAACGTAGCACGACATGTTGAGTTGGTTATTCTCTCTTTTTTTTTTTTTTTTTTTTTTTTTTTTTTTTTTGTGCTGTATAGATACCATGTTTCTTCTCAATAAATGGTATGTTCAGTGTTATATTCCAGCAATTCATATCGAGAGCATAGGTTCTAAAGAAGAGTTCCTACAACCAAGAATATAGGTTCTAAAGAAGAGTTCCTACAACCAAGAAAGATTCTTGGAGAAGTTATCTTAAAATTTTTCATAGAAGGGAAAAAAATGACTCTTTAATTAACAATAACAATAAAGACATCAGCAATTCAATAGTTAGTGTTGATTTTTCTTTAATAGTTTCGATATAAACACACCAGTAGAAAAATGACTTTCTATGTCAGTTTTGAAAGACATTTTATGTCAGATTAAGAACTGATGTAGATCAAAGTAACGTAGAAAGTCTTGGACATATAACATTGGTTATGCAACCGACGTAAAATGTACACCACTATGTCGGTTGAAAAATAAAAACCGATCTCATATACTAAACTAAAACAATTTAAGAGGTGGATACTATGTCGGTTATAAGATGGAACCGACATAATATGAAACTTTTTACGTCAGTTATGAGTGGAAACCGACGTAGAATATGATATATTATATCGGGTTTGAGTTAACCGACATTATATCTCTTCAAATATTTACAAAAATGCCATCATGTTTTTGTTTACGTCGGTTTCATTTTAACTAACGTATTATCCTACGTAGAATGTGCTTTTTTGTACTAATGACAATATCAAGTTCTACTCCCACGAATCTTCCAATTTATGATGTTGTTAGAATAAATAGGTTGAAGGCATGGATGGATGTGATCAGGAAAAATGGAGAAAGATTGCAAGGCTTTGTCCAAGGATCTCAGAAGTTTAAATACCAAAAAGGTATGAGAGATTCTTGAGAAAGTGCATGGTGGTGCTACTAAGAAGGTAAAACTTCAAATATTATACTATAACCTTATGAGCTTTTATTGATGGAGAATAATGCTACAGTAGTTAAGTGTATTATCTATGTTCAAAACCATTGTCAACACGATGAAGGAACTTGAGAAATAAACTAGTTGCATTGCAAATGATTGAAAATGGGTTGTGTACATTATTTGTGAAGTTTGATTGTATAGTAATGTGATCAAGGAGGCAAAGAATCTTATGAGTTGAGTCTTAAAGGAACTTCAAGATTCTTTAAAATCACATGAAGATGATCAAGCCTTTCAATTCAATGTAACTAAAAATAAAGATAGATTGAGGCATGATTTAGGTATAGTTGAAGGAAATCTGGTTCAAGAAGAAAATGAGGTTCAAGATACTAGAAAGAACATTGAATGTAAAAAAAAAAATGTAATATCAATGATATGTGCTAAAGTTTTAATAAGTTCGGTCATTAGACTAAAAATTATTGATATCCTAATCCTAGGATAGATGAAATTCAAATGTCTTGAGAAGAGAAAGATGAAGATTTAAAACTCTCTTAATGACTACAATCACTTAAAAGCTAAATAAGTTGTTAGTATCTTGACATAAAATGTTTGAAGCATAATTAGAAAAAGAGATTGGTTTGAAATCTTAGTGAATCAATAAGTAGTAAAGTAAAATATATAATTTTAATTAATAAAAAAATATAGTCAAATTGTAATCACTCATTGTATTGTCTATTCTTAAAGTGAAAAAATAACTTATTTTTAGACATCTTAAAAAAAATATGTATTGACATCAAAAGATAAGATGTTATTGTTATTAAAATCACCTTTGACATTATTTATTTCAACTTTATATAGAAAATTAATTATTTCACTATTTTAGTATTTATTAACTTATTTATAATTTTTTATACAGTTCAGATAATTAAAAATTTAACATTATAAATTGAAATAAGTAATGTTTCATTATATATTATATAAAAATTACACAAAGGTAGAATTGTAAAAAACATATTTACGAAAATTTAAATAATAGTTTAAATTAAGAATTAAAAAAATTAAATTTATAAAAACAAAAAAAAAATCAATACTTAATTTATTAACTCATTTAAATAAAATGACTAATTTAAATAAAAAAACATGCAACTTTTACCAATAAATAAAGATGTTAAAAAGTTTAATAAAAAGTTAATGATTTAAAAAAATCTAAAATTATAATTATATAATTATATCCTTTGATATTGATAAAAACTTCCTCTAATTTCACATTTTTTAATATCATTTTATTTTATTCAAAACAGTATTTAATAGTCTTTTCTTAATTACATTTAACAATCATTTTAGTATAAGTGTAAGAGGCCAGATTTTACCAAAATTATTTTTTGGGGCATCCTTTTAATCTAAAATAAATATTTAAAAAATTATTTTAATATCCTTAAAGGAAGGAAAATAGTTCAATAAAATTTAGAAGTATAAAAAAACCTTGATATAATTATCTGTAAAATATATTTCGTTTCTTTGTAAAATTTCTAGAATATTAAATACGCTCTTAAATAAATTTTATATTATATTTCTTTTTATAAAATTTAAATATACTTTAAAGTGTATGTTAATAATGACGGCAAACATAAGTTTAACACAAATTTTATAATTAAAAGTCATTTCGATTTAATTTGATTTCATTAAATGAATATTATTATATTAGTAGCGTGAAGTAGATGAATGTTTATCTATATTTATAATTAAAAAATATCTTAACGAAATTATCTTTAAATTTTAGAGATACCAATAATGTCTGAATATTTAATATCTTAAAAATTTTAGATATACAACAAACATATTTTGTTTTGATCCAAATAAATATCTGGCACTCCCATGCGACAATTAGGCCCATTGCTTTGCGTTTGTGGTTCAACAAGCCACCTTCCTACCTTCTTCCTGCTTTGAACTTTGACTTCCACCAAAAACAAAAACAAACCAATCAATGAGGTTCCACAATAATCAACATCCCAATCGCAATTATTCTCATAAAATATTCCACATAAAATCCTTCATCCTTCACTTTGAAGCCTGATGATATACCTCAACAGTTCTCCATTATATTTTTCCCTTGAATTGAATTTTCATCAAATTAAAAATCTAATTATAAGGTAAGATAATTATCTATTCAAATGTAGTTATACTATCTTAAAGTTTATATTCTTTATTAACTTAATCAGTAATTGTGCAAAATCTTAGCAGTAACTATTTATCTTAAAATGTTTTACACACATGTTTGACGGACATATCCAAGGAGCGTTTTTTTAGGATAGCTAATATAATAATGGGAGTGCATGGGTAATTTATACCAAGATTTTAAAAATTACAATGTTTGTATTTTAATTTCTTAATTAAATTCATTTTAAAATATTATAATAATTTAATATTTAATTTTAAAAGAAAAAAAATAAAATCATATTTTCTTATACATCATTTTCACTCTCTTATTGCATCGTTTTAAAGTCGTTAAATGGGCCTATCGGTTTGAGTCTAACACACCAAAAGAAAAAGACATGACATAGGGTAAGATGATGGTAGGTGGGAGATAAGGAAGGGGGATATACATTATTTATTTATTTCCTAAAACAAATGAGATAGTGTTTTTGTCTTAAATTTGTACGTAAGTTGTTAATGCGCTCTAAATTTTGTTAGAAAAACATTAGGCAGGCACATAGTACCTGAACTCTAGCAATCGTGATGAATCTAAAAGTTTAAAAGTTTGGCTAAGTGTCTAAGTGTGAAATGGTAGTAGTTGTTTCTTCTATATTATTATCCAATTTCGTGTCGTCGTGGCAACCCAAGAATCAAAGGATGCAGTTACGTCTTATTATAATTATTATGATGAACGCGTAGATTATGCCTAATATGAGAGCGACACTACTTCATAATAGTTAGTGATTTTCCAATACCCAAGCACGAATACAATAGCATGTGTGTATTCGTTATACGACAGCAATACTTTGAAAGGACAAACAAAGATTTCTAAATAAACTAATAAATTTGTCTATTCACATATATAAACCACGTAAGTCCTTTAACAAATTAAAAGAAGCCACTTTGCCCTGCTTAACCTCGATTTCTAGGTATAGGTATCATCATATTTAGTTATTACCTTTCAAATGATAGCTCCCCAGCTAGCACATGTCGAATCAAAGTGTTTTTATTTGGTTTTGAGAAGATGTATAAAAAAGTAGAATAAATTTTAGTTGAAAGCATTGTCATTTTCTCCCCAATGACTTTTTACTTTCTCTCTTTATTTTAATTCGGATTTGCTATGGCTAACACTTTTCCTTCTCATATTGTACTTAGATGGTATTATTTTTTGGGTTAAATAATTGTGATATAGAAAGGAAACGCGTTATATTAGGCATAGCGTGATTGGTCCACGTTAAGGCTTGGATGGTTTGGTCACATATCATAATTGGATTAGCGACTAATTGAAGAAGCCATTGCATGAATCTGTGACCACAAATAAGATCAGCTGTGGGAAAACACAGGATTTGGATACGTGAAGTTACGCACCTAATAAGGACCCATATGCATTCATTCATGTTTCACCATGCCCTAGAGTTGAAGAAACGATGTTCTTAACCTTCTAAATTATTTATTCTCTTTACCTAATTTTGAAAGTATTTAACCTTATAAAAATATAAAAAAATAAACTACCATTCAGGAAAGAATTCAGCTTTGCATATGAATTTTTATTTTAACTAGACATTTGTAGCCATATAATTTCTTCCAAATTCAACAATCTTTTCATAAATATAACTCGACATGGAAAAGATACCATTTTCATGTACTAAGATACTTTTCTTTTAATAACATATTCAAATCTTATTATATTTGTAAAGAAATTGTTAGATAATTTAGTTTTATTATGCTATAAATGTCCCCTCCCGAGACTGTCTCAAATCTCGTGCCAAGTACAGACAAGTCCACCGTTTTCGTCCGACGTGCTTGTGGATGCGTTCGTTTTTGTCTTCTGCGACATTGCTTAACCTCGATTTTGTATCAACTTTTTTAAAACATATAACTAATAAGAAATTGCCAAATTAATTTAAATAACTGATATGTATAACACATGCACAAGCATAGTTAAAGAAATTTAAAACTAATGTTCGGGATCAGTACACAAAAGGAGATATTTTGAACGAAATATTTTTACGTTCTCGCGAGACGAATTTTTGGTGCTGTACTTACGAAGATTTTTACTTCCCGATAGGGGTTATCTTAGATTTTTTTCAACTTATTTCTACACTTTTTGATTGTTTCTTGGACGAGGTAAAAAATGCTTTTCAGAACTGTACCTATTAAAAAAGAAATAACTCATAAAGGTTCCTTTGCCATATCACGTCGAAAATGCGAGATCGTATATTAGAAAAAAATTCTAGTATGAGACATGTAAATACTCTTTGGTCAATGTTGATCGTAAAGAGATCAATTTCGTCTAACAAGATTCTCATATTATCCGATCAAAACATTCAAATGTCAAAGTGTAAGTTTTTGTACGTCACGATTCCTTAATAAAAGTTTAACTTTCCTAAGAATAATAACAATATATAGGATAATTCGCTCTTACTATTTTTGTAATAAATATGGGATATTACGTGCCACGTTTGATATGATGTGAGATATTATAAAGAAAATATCTTAAGAAAAAAAAAATTCGATCGTTCTTACGAAAAAGATCCCTTTTAATTAGTGATAGATCGATTAGGAAAAGGTTCAAATGCCAGAAAGTACATGGATTTAGGCCTAAGCTAGTTAACAAATGAATAAGAATACTTGTCTTACCATTTAACTCTTATTAATTTACTGATATCATGATTGATCAATGTAAAATATTTTAAATTAAAATAATTAAATTATTTGTAAATGTATAATTTAATTACGTAATTTTTCTGATTTTATATAATAAATAAATTTGTTACATATAATTTTATTTTAATATATTTATAAATAATAACTTATATTATTTTATTATTGTTCTTACTTTTTTTTTCACATTATTTACTTTTTGACATTGTATCTTTTAAAATATTATAGCTTACATAGACTCTAAAAGTAGTATGGCAAAAGTAAATTACAAGCATTTAAGCAATTTTTTAAAAAAGGAGTCCTAATCAATGTTTGAATTCAGTTAAAAATTTTAAATTTTAGTAACGTAAAATATTCGAGAGAAAAAAAATATCATTTATAATAAAATAAGATTCTCTTTTCGTAAAAAAAAAATATTGATATTTTATATATATATAAAGAAGAAGACTATTACTGAGTGGAAAATGAGAATGAAGGTTATTTGAGATTGAACTAGTCAGCAAAAGAAATAAATTTGTTACGCGATTTTGATTATTCTAGTCAGCAGCTTTAGATTTCTCCGGAGCACACGTCGGCGCATGGTTTATCCACCTGTCGGTCAGGTTAGGGCGGTTAATGGGACCCACCGCCTATCACTTCAAGCACACTGTAACTAAATCTAAATCCACTTACCCATTTGCTCCCTTACCTTCCCTCTCGCAAGGAACATCCAAAGCACATCAATAAAATAATAATACTGCATTGAAGTTAAAAAAGAAAAAATCAACAATCTTACAGTACCACGTGTCCCAATCCTATTAATCAAACGAATCTTCCCTCCTTCCCTCCAGTCCCAGACAAGTCATAATCCCCTTCTTAGATGCAGCGCCACGTGTCCAGAAGATTCTCCACTCAGCACAACACAACTTCCTCTTCCTATAATAACTGCTTGCTTCCAACTACCAACACCTATGCCTATTCAATTCCAAGTCCAGACAAACACAAACTTACATCTCTTCTCTTCTCTTCTTTCATTCCTTCACTCCAATGACTCCAAGGGATCGCCGCATCCTATCATTCCCAGCGGTTCATCCTTGCGACGACATATCTCCGCCCACACTTCTCGCCTCTCTCATCACTCTCTCCCAATCCGTATGCAATTTTCAACCTCAATTATTCCCTACCCAACGTCGCAACGCACGAGAAACCATTCGCCAAATCGGCATACTCTTAGTTCTCCTTCTAGAAATTCGAGACCGGGGATTATCAATCCCTCACTCCACCATTCTCTGCCTCGCGGAACTCCACTTCGCCTTGCAAAAGATCCACTTCTTGATGCAAGATTGCACACTCCAAGGTGCGCGCCTTTTAATGCTTGCCAAAACGCAACACGTAGCATCCCAGTTCCGCGGCCTCATTCGCGCCGTCGCCACCTCCCTCGACGTTTTGCCTCTTCAAGAGTTCGACGTGTGCGCCGAAGTGAGGGAATTGGCGGAGTTAGTCACGAGGCAAGCGCGCAAAGCCAAGTTCGAAGTGGACCCCAGCGACGCGCGTGCTTGCAAAACTCTCCAAGCTGTTCTGCGCCTGTTCGCGAGGGGAACCGAACCTGAACTCAGCTCCATGCAGGGAATCATGGAGTACCTCCAAATTAGAACCTGGACGGATTGCCATAAAGAGATTAATTTCCTAGAGGAAGAAATCGGCTTAGAGTGTCGCGATCGTGACGAGCGAGAGGTTCCGTTGCTCAGTAGCTTGGTAGGGTTCTTAAGTTACTGCAGAGGTGTCATTTTCGAAACGATGGAAGACACCAATCAATCCGAAGGGAGGTGCAGCACCGAGATGACTCCGTTAACGTTAACATTACTAACGTCTGTTAATCCGGAAGATTTCCGCTGCCCGATTTCCCTCGAGTTGATGACGGATCCGGTGACGGTGTCAACGGGTCAAACCTACGACCGAACCTCCATTCAGAAATGGCTCAAAGCTGGGAACACCACGTGTCCCAAAACAGGGGAGAAGCTAACAAACACAGAGTTGGTTCCCAACACAACTCTCAAGAGGCTCATCCAGCAGTTCTGCGCCGACAACGGCATTTCACTCAACAGCCCAACTAACCGTAACCGCAACCTCGTCGCAGGGAGTCCCACGGCGGCGCACGCCGTGCAATTCCTGGCGTGGTTCCTGACGCGAAGGCTGGCGTTCGGAACGCAAGAGCAGAAGCAGAAGGCCGCGTACGAGATTCGCGTGCTTGCTAGGACCAGCATTTTCAATAGGGCTTGTTTGATTGAAGTGGGAACAGTGCCTCCACTGCTAGAACTTTTAGCCTCTGCGTCTAACGATAAATCAACTCAAGAGAACGTAATCTCCGCTCTATTGAAGCTCTCTAAACATCCGAATGGACCAGAAAATATCATAACCAGTGGGGGCCTAACCGTAATTCTCTCCGTATTGAAGAACGGAGTTAGCCTGGAAGTTCGTCAAGTAGCTGCTGCTATCATGTTTTATCTATCTTCGGTGAAAGAGTACCGGAAAATAATAGGTGAGAACCCCGAGGTGATTCCGGCTTTGGTGGAATTAGTTAAGGAAGGAACAACCTGCGGGAGAAAGAACGCTGTGGTTGCGATTTTCGGGTTGCTCTTGCTTCCTAGGAATCACCAAAGAGTGGTCGCTGCTGGTGCGGTTCCTGCGCTGCTAGACATTTTGGCTTCTTCGGATAAGGAGGAGCTTGTGACTGAATCATTGGCTGTTCTTGCAGCGCTGGCTGAGAATGCTGACGGGGCGCGTGCGATATTTGAAGGTTCGGCGTTGGCGTTGATTACAGGAATGCTGCGATCTGTGACGTCACGCGTGGGGAAAGAGCACTCTGCTTCGATTTTGTTGTCGCTTTGCGTCAATGTTGGGGCGGAGGTGGTGGCGGTTCTGGCGAACGACCCGTCGGTGATGCCATCGCTTTATTCGCTTGTGACGGGTGGGAGTAGTCAGGGCGCAAAGAAAGCGCGGTTCCTGATTAAAGTTATACAGGACTTCCACGAGACTAGAACTTCTGGACTCAAGGCCTCCTCTCCTCCGCAGGAACGATCGCTTCACGTTTGGTGATAATTCTTCTGATTCATGAGTTGCAAACTAGAATGGAACCAACCCCTTCTCCCTCTGTGAATACGCGTAAGCCTTTTTTGTTCTGTAAATACTAAATACTGTAACATGTCACATTGGTTTTGGTCAGGTTTTACATATGTGAAATTAGCTCCGTGCTCTTTTTTTTATCGCCCGTGAGCTAATTTCAATAAGTGAGCCTTTTGCTTAGCTCATATGAAAACTGGAATTTTGTTGTATATCTCTGGTTACGAATTGAAGTGGTGTGAAACAAGATGATGAAACTTTGTCTCTGGATTTCTTCACACTAAATTCTTTTTATTTTTCCGATTCTGGTCTCTCTGTGGAGACATTCAAAGCTGTAAATCATTCCACAATCATAGAACGCGCGCAGCGAGGTTCAAATAGGCAAATCAATTTGATATTTCAGCTACCTTGGGTGATTGTGGGCCTGCTTAACTAAGAAATCCTACAACATATAAATAATAATTAAGCATGAACATAAGTATTTCACCTCGGAACGTAAGGGAAATCACAATGTAGTATCCGTATTATTAGTTATAATTTTTTGAGCAATCTGCACATAAGCAATCTTAAATGTGCAATCTTAAAAGCCTCGTAACCACCCTCAAGTAACAAACTCATTTCATAATCATTCACACTCGTTAAGATATGTATGTATCTTTTATACTTCAAATTCATCGAACATTTTCTCCATCTTACACGATTAGGAAACATGTTCTCTTTTAGAAGTATTTCGTTCTATAACTCCAACACAATTGGGTGAAACTTGTATTACTCTTTCCATTTCATGCATTTAAACACAACAATTTTAAATTTGAGAACAATTCCTTAAAGTTACTCCATCCCATGTAAAATTGTTGTTTTAAATTAGATTTTAAAGAATTATACATGAGTTTTTCTAAAAAAAAAAATTCACCACATCATGTATCATGTCCTCTAAATGGTCACTCATTTTTTTTTTTCAAAATTTTCTATTGTTTCTAACATAGTATAAATGTCTAATATTTTTTCATGCCAATGTTATATTGTATAACTCTTCACTATATTAAAGAAGAATAAGTGATCACATATTTCTCCTAGATTTTCATTTATACAATGAACACAAGGATAATAATATGCCTCATTAATAAATTTTTGATTCTGGTGAGCAAATTGTAAGAATTTATCAACTCCTTTTTCATACACATACTAAGGCAACGTGCATTGATCTAACTTTGATCTATAACTAAGTACATTACAAACTTTATCATCATTAATGATGTCATATTAAATTCTCACTTTTGTAATCAAAGGTGAGCCCTTACCCATTTGAGAAAATATTTTTCATCATTGGGTAATATGTACACAGGCAAAATTTATTATCTTAAATTTGATAAAATTCTGACAACATTTCACTTTGGTCTTCAAACTACATGAAATGAAAGTAGTCACCACAATCAAATATGTACTCGAGAACAACCTAAATTTTTTGAACCAAAATTTTATCAAATTTAAGCATAGACTTACAATGTGTATGTATTAATAAATTACGAAAAATATTTTTTCCAAAATGTCCAATCGAATAATTCAAGATTTAATGCAAATGATTAATGTTTAATCATTTGTACTAAATCTCAAACAGGAACTAAAGTTTGCTCAATGTGTACATGAATAATACTTAACACAAATAAAATTAATGTAGCAAAAGCATACAAACACATTATAATATATCTTACTTTTATTACAAATAAGCTAAACTACATTTTTTCCTATAATCTTCCTAAAATATATTGTATAAATACCTATGATTTAATCTCTAAAATTATAAGTGTTAAAGTAAGTATTTGGCCTAAGTTCAAGAGGGGGGGTGAATTGAACCCTTTTCAAGTCTTTTCGCAAACTTGCTTTTCAATGTGAGAATACAAATTCTTTAAAGAAACTTAGAATGCAATCTAC
>Ga0209489_109927_pt1 | contig 11280 bp, 6 predicted proteins | sample SiratrowhiteBW_FD_187527 | JGI IMG/M metagenome (GOLD analysis project Ga0209489, IMG submission 187527) | Root nodule microbial communities of legume samples collected from California, USA - Siratro white BW (SPAdes) (version 2) | ecosystem: Host-associated > Plants > Roots > Nodule | place: USA...
AATGAAACCTCATCATCCATTTTTTGTTTAACCACCAATTTAAGTGCATATGTAGCAAAATATGTTAAATAGTGGAATCAATAATTTCCTAATTGCACCTGTCAGGCATTAAGATTTGTTAAATGTTAAAAAAAAAATTCAAATAGATATCATCAGATTTCAATAAATTCAATGACAACTGAGGAAATATTTGATTTACAGCAGGACAGAATGATGAAGAGAAAAGAAAAAGTAAGTATGATTAATGTTGTACTTCAAAATATTATGCATTTTCTAAAATTGCATTCAAACATTCATGCATAAAAAAAAATAAAAAAATTCATCAAATCAATTTTTCATGCATTCATACATGAATTAAAAATCAATTTGCATGCATTCATACATGAATTAAAACATCTAAAATTTTCATGCATTCTTACATGAATCAAAACACCTGAGATGCTCATGCATTCATACATGTATTCTCATAAAATGATTGATCAACATTCTTTGAAATCAATTTTTCCATAGACAAATGACCCTCTCGGTACAAGGTCTTAAGCAATGATGATCAGCGATCCTCTCGGTACAAGATCTTGTTCTCATGATTTTAGGTATGACCTATTGGCACGAAGTTAACCTTAGGTCTGCAATGATGATCTGTGATCCTCTCGATACAAGATCCGGTCTCACATTTAGTTTTTCAGCAATGATGATCCGTGATCCTCTCGATACAAGATCCAGTTTCACATTTAGTTTTCTGCATGATGATTCGTGATCCTCTCGATACAAGATCCGGTCTCACATTTAGTTTTTTAGCAATGATGATCCATGATCCTCTCGATACAAGATCCGGTTTTGCATTTAGTTTTCTGCATGATGATCCATGATCCTCTCGATACAAGATCTGGCCTCACCTCGTTTTTTTGCTGTGATGATTCGTAACCCTCTCGTCCTGAAAAGGTCAAGGTTACAACATCATTTTTTGTTTCCTTTAAGTTTTAAGTATTAGAGAATTTTTTTTATCACGGACAAAATCAATTATTTTTATCTTTACTTGTCTTTTACTTTATAAATGTGGAAATCTCAATTTTCAAAGTTATTAAGTAAAGTCAAGTAAAGAGGGGCAGCTGTCAATACCCGATTTTGTCCGGATAAAAATATATCATTTTTTATTATTAAAAATAATCTATTTAATTTTGTGAGTGCTTTAATTAAAATAAAATAAATAAATCAATTTGTTTTAGATTGGAATTTATTGTTAGAAAAAAATTAAAGAGTATTTAAAATAATCAATGATTAAGTGTTTTTTAAAAAAAAATATTATTATTAAAGAATTAAAAATAAATAAAAAATGCTTGCCACGTGGCAAGCTAGGAGTGGAGAATTTTTGCCTGCCACGTGGCAAGCCAGGAATGGAGAGTTTTTATGAGTATATTTGGCACATGGGAGAAAAAGAAGAGAAAAAGGGAATTGGAATTGACACGTGGAGGATGAAAAATAACAAAATCGGAATTGGCACGTGGAGGAGCAATAACAGATTCGGAATTGGCACATGGAGGAAAAGAAAGAGAACGGGTATTAACATGTGAAGGAAAAGAAAAGAAGAGAGAAACACGGGAGTAGAGTGGAGAAGAAAAGAGAAGGAGGTGATCTTGCTGGGCAGAGAGAGTTTGAAGAGGTAAAGCTGGGAGAGGTATATATTTCTGCTTCTTAAGGTTGGGTTCCTTTGGTGTGTTTTTATGTTTGGGATTTCTGAAGAGATACATGCTCTTAGTTGTCTGAATTTCTCGTGCGTTTCAAATGATTATATGCTTCTGTTCCTTTGATCTTTCATTGCTTCTGTTTCAATAATTTATTACGTGTTATAGCATTGTATTTTCACATCTCCATGGCGCTACACAGATTGTTGAAGAGGAAAAGATGCGTCGATGAAGTAAACGATGATTTCCCTCTCTCTTCTCCCGCCACCAAGATGCGCCGTCTCGATGCCGAGTTGCCGCCAATTGTGGAAGAAGATGAACCGTTACCCTCGCCGTCACCGTTTCGGTCTCCTAACGATGAGAGAGCTCTCGTGCTTTTCAAACCTCTCGCTCATCTTCACTCTCTCCCGCTCAACAGCCTTTACATTCTCGCTTTACCCAACCTCTGCACCTCTAAATATACGCACCTTCATGCAAGATTCGAACCCATGCCCTGAAACTAGCGCCTTAGACCAACTAGGCCACCTTGACTTTGTTGTTACATTCTTCCAGAATAGATTCAAATGCCTATCAGTACTTGTTCTTCGCAAGCCACTAAACTGCTCCCTGCAACCCCACATATTCTGACCTGCACCTCCAGGCTCTTTGGAAATTCCTGAAATGCCATAGTCATTAGCTGGTTTGGGCCTGCTACCTGCACCTTCATTAATCAGAATGCGCACCTACAAGTATTTGAAAGTCCTAAAATACCCCTGAAGCTATTTGGGTTGAATTTGCTTCTTGCACCTTCATATTTCTGGATCTACACCATATCTCTCTCTAATTCCTAAAACACCCTTAATTTAATTGATTTTTTTTATCTTTTAACATTGGATTATTTAAAAAAAAAAGTATATTCTTCATAAAATTTTTTTTTGTTTGTTTTAATAAATCCTAAATGATCTTTCGCATGATGTGGGATTCTTTTTTTTATAAAAAAATAATAATAATGATAATAATAAATATCAATTCATGATTTAAGTTCTAAATGATCACACGCGTCATGCGGAATTTAGTTTAAGGAGTTTCAATTTTCATTTGGGATTATCAAAAGACCGAATGCGTCTATGATATGCCGAAATGAAATTAAACTTTCAAACTAATAAATATATAATAATTAAAAAAAATAAAATGTCAAAATTTCTCAAAATAACTCAAATTTGGTAGAACTACGTATTCCCTGATTCTTCACCCGTTAAGGATGTTGATACGTAGGAGCAGGGTCAATTCTTGTCGGGTCCTTTAATTTAAAGATTATTATTTTGTTTTTAATCATTTTTTTATATATATTATATTTTTGGGAAAAATAAATATTCTAAAAGCCACATTTGATTTTGATTATTTAATTAAAGGTACTGTCTTAAGACATGCGCTGTGGGGTGTTAATACCTTCCCCACGAGTAACCGACTCCCGAACTCATTTCTATTTCGCAGACTTATTCCTTATTCTTTTCTTGGTTGTTCCATAGTTTTTCATAAAACATTATGGTGGCGACTCCATTTTCTTTCTTTTCATTAGTTTTTATTTGGACCGCTATACCCGTCGTGATTTTAGGTCGCGACAAAGATTCTCCATAAGTCACCTTTAAAGCTTGTTCCTCTTCTGGTTTACTCATCCTTTGCTCGTGCACTAGCAAACTGCTTTGCAATTCATCTATAGACAGTGTATTAGTGTCTTGTGCCTCCTCAATTGAACAGACCACATAGTTAAATTTTGGAGTCATACATCGTAGTATCTTTTCCACGACTTCTGTATCACCTTTGCATTCACCATTAGCCTTCATCTTGTTCGCAATCGTAAGTGTACGTGCGAAATAGTCATTCACAGTCTCTCCAGCCTTCATATGAAGGGTTTCAAATTCCTTTCTCAATGCCTGCAATTGTGCTCGCTTAACCCGCGTCGATCCTTGGTACTTCGTCTTCATAGAGTCCCATATATCGTTGGTGGTATCTTTCTTGAGAATCGTCTCAAGAATGGAACGATCGAGGGCTTGAAAAATATAATTTTTAGCTTTCAAATCCTTAAGCTTTTGTTCATCAATTTGACGTTGTTGCGCCTCCGTTGGTGTCGTTCCTTCAGTTGCAACTGAAATTCCAGTTTCCACCAATCCCCAATATTCTTTGGAACGTAAAAAGTTTTCCATCAACATAGCTCAATGGTCATAGTGACCATCAAACTTTGGTATAGCAGGCTGAACAAATGAACTTTCAGATGTCATAATGTATTACTCTTAGAAGACTGTTGCTTCGGTTTTGGATCAGGCCCCGTGATGGAGCTCTGATACCAGAATGTTAAAAGAGAAATTGAAAGTAATAGAATAATGATAAGTGCAATTTATTCATCTGCTATACAAAATGTATATAGCTAACTTCAAAGAGAAAGATTTATATTTATATTTTCGAAAACTAAAACACAATAAATGTTAATTAAAAATATATAGATAGTCATAAGATATATAGATTGGTATGTCAATAAGTCAATAAATATTACATTTATTACTAAGAGAAAGATTAGACATTTTTGTAATGACTCGTACAATACTGAACTTTGTTCCCATAAACACGATTTCACTTAATCAAATAAGTAAAATAGTACTTCATATTAATTAGTAAATTGTGTATACATCTTATGATTCCTTTTGTGTATAAGTGAAATTGTATCTAACTAATATGATTTATTTATACAAAAATCATGATAATTTACATTATTTACCCGTTTTGATAATTAAAACGTTTTCCTTTTTACCTATTTTAATCAATAACTAAGGAAATTACTCTGTTATAAAGAAAATACTACAAAGGAAAGGAATCATGGAAACTTTGAATTGAAAAATACATTATTGTGAAACACATCCTTCACCAATATCCTTAAACTAGAAACAAAGTAGAAAATGTCCTATATCAAATTTCAAAATTGTAGAGACCTTATAATGAAATTTCAACGTCAATAAATTTTAAAAGGGTATAGACTTCACAAGATGTGAAAACAAGATTCTTAACACATATCAAAACTTATCTCAAAATGATACAAAATTTAATCCGTGATTATTTTTTAAGGAAAATATGTGTTTTAATTTAAACGTCGATCGTTTCACAAAATTATGTTACATAGTTAGGAATCATATAATTAAAAATATTACCTTTGTGGATATTTTAAAAAGGATTTTGTTACATTTGACTGTTTTAAAATTTATTTTTAAATTTAACAAAATCTAAATAGAAAAAAATGTATATGTGCATTAGATAATAATTTCTTATAGTCACATCTCTCCTAAAATATAGATAAAATATATAAAAATAGAACTTTCCTATATAAATTAATGGTACTAATAAATTTTAAACAATTGTAACAATTATTTGTGTTTGATAACAAGAGTAAGAGAAAATTACATTACTTTTCTCAAATTAAATTAAAATTCTATAATTTTTATTTTTAATAAACTACTAATTTATTTAACAAATATTGTATTATTCTATTTTCATATTACATGCATTGTTTTTAACATTTAAATATATTAAGATTGTATTCCTAATAAGCAAGATCATTTAATAGTGAAAAAATGCAAGTGTAATTGGAAACAACCTCAAAATTATTATTGTAATTTATTCTATAATTATATCTACGTGGACACTATATTTTACCATTTTCTACAACAAATTATGCTAGATGATATTACCAAATTTTGTAAATTTATATTTGTAATTTTACCTTTTTACTAATATATGTTATGTTTTAAATTTTTTATGCTTTACATTTTAAATACTTTTTTTCATGTAGTATATGTTGTTTAATTATTATCTATAATTAAACCTATTTTAAAATCTTTATTCATTCTGACTAGTTGTAGAATATATGTTGTTTAATTATCATGGAAGAAGAAGTATAGATAAAAAGTTGTAAAATAATTAAAAAAAAATGATGGTTCTTACCACAACTATCGTCATAAGCTCTAGGAAAGATGAAGGTTACTGTAATCATATATCCCTCGAAAAGTTCCTTTAAAATAAACTTAGATTCACCTACCACGATGATTTTTTAAATTAATTATAATCATTATTTGATATATAACAATTGTTTGAATTGTTGTCAAATAAAAAATATTTTCAACGACGTCTCTATTCACGATAGTTTGAAAATTGTTGACATATCCTATTTTTAACTATTATTAAAAACAATTGTGATGCTGGTGTCTTGTTATAATCCAACACAAATATGTAATTTTTTTTTTATTTTAAAGAGAAACATTCGTTTTCATTGTGATAGAAAAAAGAAAAGATTGAATAATTAACATTTGAGATGAGATGTGATCGATTTGAAATAGAATTGTTAATGTGTGTCATATTACTTATCTTCAAACAAAGTGAGTTAAATCATATTATTTAATTTTTCTAAATATAAATTATTTTCTTTCGACTATTAGCTATAATATTTAATCTAAATTAATATTAAAATCAAGATTACAAATTTTATTTTAAGTTGAATAATTATTTAAAAAAGATTATTATAAATATTCTATAAGATGAGTTACGTAGGATAAAATAAAAAATTACTTTTCAATACTTTAACTATTAGTTTTAATTTTTTTAAGGTGAAAAAAATTAAGAAGTTTAATATTGTAAACACTTACCAGTATCTAGACATTGTTGGTACATATACTTTTAAAATAAAATAAAACAACACAACTGATATGCTAAAAAAAAAGTTAGGATAAAGTTACTAATATGTTGTACTTAACTTGCGTGTTTTTACCTTTGGTTGTGTTTGGGGTGTCCTCGAGGAAGAAGAAATAAGATATATTAATGTTTTTCTGGTTGGTCCATTTGATGCACCTCTTAAACCAATGCAGATTGCACTATGATTTTTAAAATTTTAGATGGAAACAATAGTAGTATTTGGAAAACTTTTGTATTGAAATATATATATATATATAATTTATATTTAATTTGATATATGAATGGTAAGTAAATGAATCAGGTAATGTTTTGCACTGCATATGCTCTAAACAGTAGTTTGATTTGATTTAAATTTGAAATTTCGTACCCAAAAATAACGACCCGCCAAAACAATATAAAACAGAAATTATTCTAAAAATTAGAAAATGAAAACACTAACACCAGATTCGGAAATCTCCCTCCAAAACCAAATATCTGCCACGTCATCGATCCGCGTGACGCAAACCTAACCAATCAGCTTCCACAACAATTCTTATATAAATCACCTTCCACCGCTTTTGTTAGATCATATCACTGAACCTTTGCATTCTTATCACTTCCAAATTCCCTCAAACCTTCTTCAACCAATCCATGGCCAAGGGCGAAAAGAAACCGGCGGAGAAAAAGCCCGCGGAGAAGGCTCCGGCGGAGAAAACAAAGGCAGAGAAGAAGATCCCGAAGGATGCTACCTCCGGCGACAAGAAGAAGAAGAGGAAGGCCAAGAGTGTGGAGACCTACAAGATCTATATCTTCAAGGTTCTCAAACAGGTTCATCCTGACATAGGGATCTCCAGCAAGGCAATGGGGATTATGAACAGCTTCATCAATGATATCTTTGAGAAGCTTGCTCAGGAATCATCCAGACTGGCCCGTTACAACAAGAAGCCCACTATCACATCCCGCGAGATCCAGACTGCTGTTCGTCTCGTCCTCCCTGGTGAGCTTGCTAAGCACGCCGTGTCCGAAGGCACCAAGGCCGTCACCAAGTTTACGAGTTCTTAGGTGGTTATATGAGAGTTAGGGGTTTTTTTGGATGTATATTTTTGAATCGTTGCTTTGTATGACATCTCATGTTTTCCGGGAAATTTAAATACACATCGCTGTCTTTTGATTCTGTTCTTAGCCTTGCAATTTCTTGAAATTCAGTTTTTTTCTTTTCTGGAATTTATCCGAACTGTGAATGTGTTCCAATGGCAATGCTAGTGTTTGATGGTTGTTATCGGCGACTTTCAATCCTTGGATATTCGTGTTGTTTAATATTTCTTTGGCTTGAACTATATCAAGCTTGAATTTCTGCCATGGATGGTATCCGTCGTTCTACACTTGATTAAGTGGTTTCAGTGTTGTTTGTTTGTTGGGTAACCCTTTTGTGCGTTGTGTTTTGTTGATTTTGTGGATTTATTAGCCCTATGTTACTCGGTCCTTTCTTTCTCTTTATATGGTAAAGGTGTGTTTTTATATCGTTGTGATATTTTAGTACTTTTTGAAATTATTTTGTTAGTGATATAGAGGTTGATATTGTGGTGTAGCATTTGGGAATGCTGTTAGCCTCCTTGTTTCTTCTGGTGTTATTCCCTTTGTATTTTAATGTATATTTTGGTTTCGTGTCTCTTTTGGTACTTTGCCAGATTTTGTTTATCGCATTGCTCTGTTTCAGCTTGTTGAATCCTGTGGAACTCTTCGTAGGTTAGTATTTACTGTCTTGTTATTAAGTACACTTTGTTAAAATGGAGTCAAAGATCAAAATGCGTTTTCTTTTAAATGTCTTTGATGGTTACATATTACTCAAACTTCATAGTGATTCTTTACTATATGGAGACAATGTGATGTTGACGAAAAGATGTGATATTTCTTGAATCAATAACAGTGTAATCCTTGAAGGTTTTGCGGGTCAATGAGAAATGATACAGGCAATGTGCCACTCATATGATAGTGTTGTGTTTGAATTTACATGAAGTCATAGTTTTATCTTGTCTTTATTACTGATTTTTTGGTTCAGTGTATCTAGTATAACAAATTCTGCGAACAATATTTTTTTTGCTGGATCAGTGATGTGGGAACTGGTTTCAAAATGTGTTTTAGGCCTATGATGGGAAAAATGTTTGTGCAATTGTGTCCTTGAATTGAAAGGTTGAAGACGCAACGGAACTGGTAGCAGCTTTGCTCTGCATGGATTGTGTGTTTTCTGGCTTAGTTCTCTCTCAGGAACTGGTAGCCAGAGGGGATTACTTTATTCACTACTCTGCATTGTAGCTCGTTTATCCGGGGAACTTGTTAATCCATCCCTTTAAGAGTTAAGTGAACTTCTGGACCTATAAATCTCTGGATGTCTTCACCAATACCAGGTTCTACACCTCATACTATTTTGCTTTCGAAAATTACATTTGATCAGTTTAGGATTTGATCAGTTTAGGATTTGATCAGTTTAGGTTTTTCTGAAGTTGGTTGGGACGTTTAGCCTCGAATTTATGATTGTCACATGATTCTTGTATGTTATCTGATTGATTGTAAATAATATAATTATAAAAATATTTTCCACTCTTAGATGTGTTTTTAATGAAAGATGGATAGTCAAAAAACAATTTTTTTTACAGAACAGTGTAAAGCAGACTACAAAATTGTATCTAAGGACCCTTAGATTCGGTGATGACTGGGTAGGGCTGTAATTCTTAATCAAGTACATTTTGGTTCACCTAGGCAAGGGACGAACCTACTAAATATTGATATTGTTATACTGTTATTGCCTTAAGTTCCCATTCAGGACTATTTATCAACTAGGTCTGTATCATGCTCACTGTGTTAATTTTATCATATTTCTTCCCATGTGAACTAAGAGATGTTATTTATCCTCTTTACCTTAAATTTGTGGGTGTTACTTTCTTAGTTATATCTTTTCCAAATAATTTTCTCAAAACAAAAATGTTAGGAATGTAAGAATTAGATGAAGAAAAAAAATGGGGGATTTGTGCCTCCGGGAATCTTGTGTTTTCATGTATGGAAGTGATGGGTACCTGTAGCGGAAACAATACAATGGACTACCAACCAAACAATATGGAAGCTCCTTGAATGCAGTCAATCAACCAAATAATATCCAATATGCAATCAAAAACAGCAGAGAAAACAACACCAATATTTAACGTGGGAAAAACCTCTTAAAAGAGATTAAAAAACCCACGGAACGGTAAATGCTCCACTAATACAAAATCAACAGATACAATAAGTCTTTCTAAACTTAATCATAGAGCATATCAATAAACTCTTCCTAATCTTCAAGTGGTCACCAATAATGGCCCAAATCAACAATTAGGAATTTAACAAAGTAAGAGTTCAAGAATCTCTTTACTCAAGAATGCTCTCTGTTCCCGAATTTTCTGCGATTCAACTACAGCTCCAATCTCAAATCGCACCGGACAGAATGAAGCAGCATGAGTCACGAAGCTCCAGTAAAAATTTCAGGGCAATCGGAGATGTTTTCACTGTTGGATCGTTGAAACAACAAATATTCACGCTGGCAGAAATTTGCTGCTGTTAGCAGCACTTCACAGAATTTCTGGCGCTTTTGCAGAACTCCGATGAGCAATCCCACCGGACAAAATGAAGAAAGATAAGAGAGAAACCTCCGGCTAAAATTTCAGCTTGATCGGACAAAGTTTCACTGTCGGATAGTTAGAACATTCAAGGCTGTTCTTTGTGAAAACGAAAACTGTTTTAACCTCACTCTAACTTTTTCACTCTAGATTTTGAAAAAATTGGAGGGAGAAGGGAGGCAGCAGCTACCATAAAGAAACATTTCATTTGTTGTCTTAATTGGAGTTGGGCCATTTGGGTTATTAGGCCTCAATTAGAGAAAACCCAGCCTAACAAATCTCCCCCTTCTCAACTAGGTTGAGGCCCTCACCAATCCAGCGATGGAGCAACATAATTCATGCTTTTCTCTAGGCAACGCCTTTGTCATCATATTAGCACCATTATCATCAGTATGAACTTTTTCCAATTCCATCAGTTTGGAATTCAATACATCTCGTATCCAATGATACCTAACATCAATGTGTTTAGACCATGCATGAAAAGCAGAATTCTTACCAAGATGAATGGCACTCTGGCTGTCACAAAACAACACATAGCGGTCTTGCTTGAAACCAAGCTCCAGGAGAAAAATTTTCATCCACAACAACTCTTTACAAGCTTTCGTTGCTGCAATAAACTCCGCCTCTGTGGTAGAAAGTGCAACACACTTTTGTAGCCTTGATTGCCATGCTACAGCTCCCCTTGCAAACTTAACCATAAAGCCTGAAGTAGACTTTTGAGAATCAATATCTCTTGCCATGTCTGCATCAGTAAAGCCAACTAGAGTAGCTTTCTCACCACCAAACGTAAGACTCAAATTGGTTGTACCTTTGAGATATCTCAAAATCCATTTCACAGCATCTCAATGATGTTTACCAGGATTTGAGAGAAACCGACTCACTGTACCAACCGCATGAGCAATGTCTGGTCTAGTACACACCATAGCATACATCAAGCTTCCAACAGCTGAGGCATAAGGAACTTTCTCCATTTTTTCTCTCTCTTTATCTAAAGAAGGACATTGCTTAGTACTCAATTTGAAATGAGGAGCAAGAGGACTAGCAACAGGTTTAACCCCATCCATGCTAAACCTTTGAAGCACCTTTTTTATGTACTTCTCTTGTGACAGATAAAGCTTCCTGGAATCTCGGTTTCGAGTAATTGTCATGCCTAAAATTTGTTTTGCATGACCCAAATCTTTCATAGCAAAGAATTTACTCAACTGTTTCTTCAGCTCATTAATCCTGGAAGTATTTCTGCCCACAATCAAGATATCATC
>Ga0209489_109930_pt1 | contig 11274 bp, 5 predicted proteins | sample SiratrowhiteBW_FD_187527 | JGI IMG/M metagenome (GOLD analysis project Ga0209489, IMG submission 187527) | Root nodule microbial communities of legume samples collected from California, USA - Siratro white BW (SPAdes) (version 2) | ecosystem: Host-associated > Plants > Roots > Nodule | place: USA...
GCTAAATTGATCCACTGCTCCCCGCAGCCTCCAATCAATTTCAGCAGAAACACCAGGCTAACACCTATAGCCCAAACCAGTCAATTTCTACTCCCCGTAGAAATCAGAACCCTGCAAATTGATCCATTGCTCTCCGCAGCCTCCAATCAATTTCAGCAGAAACCCCAGGCTAACACCTATAGCCCAGACCAGTCAATTTCTACTCCCCGTAGAAATCAAAACCCTGCAAATTGATCTACTGCTCCCTGCAGATTCCAATCAATTTCAGCAGAAAACACAGACTTACTTCTAAAGCCCAGACAGTACAAACGTTCAATAAATTTCACAAAATTACAATGAAAACACCTCAAATCTTGATTCAAACAGGATCAAGAAGGGTTTAGAAAAACTCCCTGATTGGCGCAGAAAGAAAGGCCCGTACACAGTCTTGAAGAAACCTAGTAGCACACTTTAGTCAGAATTGATTCTTCAAGTAAAAGCCCTCTTTCGAAACTGATTATTATGAAAACAGCAGAATCTTTCACAGTGTTTCTCACAGAATGTATTTAAAAAATGATTGTGATTTTCGAAAATGTATCTCTCTTCTTTCTTTTCTCGTGCTCTTTCTTTTTCTTGTTTCTTGTTTTTCGCACTTGAAAAACCCACTGTTTTATAGAAGAAGAGCTCAAACCAAATTTTCAGAAAAACAGTTAATTCAGTTAAGCTCAGGCACGAATAAATTGATTCGGCTTAACCTGAAATCAGTTTGTAATAGTTCAGTACTTTGTTTTCCAAAAACTGTTAATTCAGTTATGCTCAGACACGAATAAATTGATTTGGCTTAACTTGAAATCAGTTCATAATAGTTCAGTACCTTATTTTCCAAAACTGTTTTAACTATCTTATTTTCCAAAACTGTTTTTAACTGAAGTTAAAACCTTTTTATGGTTTGATTTAAATCATTTAACCCATGTGCTAATGAATTTCTCCTTAGATGTGCATAGGTTCTCTTTCACGGCCAATCATACTCACTCACACTAAGACACAGCCTAGAACAGATTTCCACTTGCTTGCTTTGGCTTGCTGGTCATGTCTTGCATGACTTCATCAAATCCTTAAGTATTGTGAGAATACTAACAACTTGTATCCAATGAATAGTAATTACCACGCCTCTATAAATAAGGTTGGCAGTGAATGTCTCAAAACACACCAAAAAGGAATTCAGTAAAAATATAATGGAAAAGCGTAAGACGAAAACTTGTAAGAAAAGGATAGAGATTCTGCTTCAAACTTCTAAGGTAAAGAAAAGGATATATGCATGCGTATTGAATTAATTGTTTTTGTTTTCTGTGAGGTACCCCTAAGTCACAAAACATATGAAAGTATTTTTACGTGAAAATGTTTTCTTAACTTGATATTTTCTGAATATTTTCTTGAACCACGACTTTTGATTAAAATCATTGAAAAATCAATTTTTTCATTATAAGCTAAATTATAGATCTTCATCAAAAAATAATTTTACGGATGCTATTTGATTTCCCTTGTTATAGGAAGGACCATGATCATGTGTACCATATTTGGCATATCCGTTTATGGAGGATTGAATTCCTTAAGGATTTAGATGAGTTGAAGTGTTTATTTATTGATTGTTGTGGGTATATGCTCATCTATCCTGACTAGTCATACTCTTATTGTTGCATTTATTCTCAGTATTATTTTTAATGATTGTTCTACAATTTTCACTTATGAATGTTTAAGAATATGAGTTGAATGTTTTGACATAATTAACATAACTCAAATATAAGTTAAGATTCCAAGTGTTAGATGAATGTTACTTCCTAGATTCCATCTCCAAAATGATATGAATGATATGGGCTAATAATGTTCTAAACACTTTGGATTAAACCACTAAAATGATAAAGCATTTCTTGAACTTGATCTCATATTAATACAATATTATTGTATTTTTGGTGGTATATATCTCACTTTTTCCTGTTTTTCTTGTTTGGCATCTGGATTACGATGATCACTTAGAAGGAGCAGTAAGAAACTTACAGTACTTGATCATTCATTTCAAGCTTCTAGAGGCTTAGATGGATTGTCTACCAATGGACAATAATCCAATTTAACCTTCAGAAGTGTCTAATAATGAAAGGGGGGAATTCAAAATGGGACTTTGAGGATCTCTTCGAATAAAAATTGGTTTGCATCATGATCGTCAGTGTGAATCCCAGCTCGAGATCCCAAACCATGCCTTCTCATGTCATGTGGGAAGAAAAGTAGTGGCACCTCTTGATTCATCCAGAGAGAACATTTGAGAGGGTGACAGACAAAGAAAACATTCCTTATTCTTTTTATCAATGTTTATTTGGTTTAGTTAGATGATATAAGGAGACAATATGTATGATGTAAAACATTCCATAATGATATAATAAAAGATTGACTTAGACGAAACTTGTTATTGGTCAATTTGTGTATTATTTCATTCGTCTAGATCATTCTACCATCTACCAAGAACTATTTATTCATTGAAACAATTCCTTCTTGGTTACTTCGTTGTAATTAAGTTCTATTCTTTAATACTCTCGAATGGACTATTTTTTCATATCTTATTTACATAATGATCTTCCGTCTACTTTTGTTTTATTAACCTTTCTGTCTACAAGAAAACTAAAAAAGTAGTATGTTTTCATAATTTGTATTGGTGCAATATCATATATATTGATCTATTTATTCAACTAACTTTTTGTCAATTGTTTGAACTATTTATTCGTCCAATTTTAGTTGAACTTTGTATTCTTAATTTTTCTTCATCAAATATCATACTTGATCTACTAAGTATCTTCTTATATGCTTAGACCATATCTTAATATTATTTTATCTCTTGATTTCATTATTATTAAAATTATAATTAATGATTTAGGATCTAGTAGATAAAAATTCTTCTATCTTTCTATTTTTATTGCAATTCACTTTGTCTTTAAATTTATGATTTGTTTTTTCGGATGTATTTTTAAATATGATATAATATTTTAATAAAATATTTAATACTGAATCAGAAAATGAACTCATAAGTAAAATGAATTCTTATAAGAATAATATAGTTTTTTATTTATCATCAAACAACCACATAATTCAGTGATAAATAATAGTGGACCATTTTTTAGAGTCCCTTGTATTTCATTATCTTTTATTGATAAAGTGAATTTGATTGGAATATGATCTAATGTAGAATGGAATATTGCCGATCTTGTTTGAAGCAAACCAGTCCATTATAAGAAAGAAATTTTGTAATGGATGATAATAATCTAGACGCAATCATAGGTGTTGGACGTTGATGGGAGTATTTTATAACCTAAAGAAATTTTGTAATGGATGATGATATCTAGACGCAATTATAGGTGTTGGACGTTGGTGGGAGTATTTTATAACCTAAACGTTACTTTCACAGTGTACCTTCCACACTGAAATTGAACTGTCACTTATTTGGCATAGTTATAAAACCCAGTCAACAAAGACTCAGTCCATAAAACTGTAACACCAGTGCTATATAATACGAATATTTTTTTTTTTCCAAAATGGCACTATTACTACATCTGGTTTAATGTTTTTGGGTGGATTTCAAACTAAAAATAAAAAGTTATTCTTTGAGAGAATGTCTTTTGGTAAAGGGAATAAAAAGAGTAAGAAAAGAACAAATAAAAGAATCAGGTAAAAAAAATAATGTCATTTTTAAAGGATGTAAAAATTATTAGAGAAAAATAAAGTTAGCGAGAATCTGCTTTGTTGAGGAAAGAAAGTACAAATAAATGAAAAATAAAGTAAGAGATAATGATGAGATTAACTTATTTTATTAATTCTCTCTCTCTCTCTTTTCTTTTTCAAACAAAATTAATTAAAATTATCTATTTTAGTTTTACTCTCCTCTTCAATCAAATAAACAGTGGGTGATGAGATTTTGGTAAGCGTGCAAATTTGTGAAGAAGGAACTTTACTTATTATATTATTTAGTCTTATAAAATATAAACTTAGTCTTTGCAATTTTTTACGTTTTAGTTTCTATAATTTTTTATAGTTTATTTGTTTAAAATTTTTAAGAGTTTTATCTTTTGTTCATTCAGTTAGCAAAACATTAAAAATATATTAATAATGTAATTATAATACCGCTTCAACGAGGGTATCAAGTCAACACCATGAATAGTGTTGTGTTGGCATCGTGATAAAGAGACCAAATAATTTTTCACAAAAGTAAATGACAAAAAGTAAAAAGAACATTTTATAGACAAAACCAAGAATTTAAATCTTAATACACTGTAAAAGATCAATTTAAAATTAAATATCAATTGTTATAATTCAGTTCTTTTTACATTATAACAAACATACTACGTACGATCAAAATTGGATAAAAAAGTATAGCATATTGAAATAATTACCTTCGTCTTATTAAAATAATTATTTGTTTATATCATATTAAAACTGGGGTTGCCCCTGATTCCAAAAAACAAATGAAAAAAATAACATTTCTAGACATAGTGATATTAATATCATAAATATTTTCCCATTCAAATCTTCATCTTGCTCCTACCAATCCCGAACACTTCCCTTTCTTTATGTAAGTCCACTTTCTCTTTATGCTAGATATATCGTTGGTTGTGCAGTTTAATAAAACCTCTTTTTTTCTTTCACCGTAAAACTTAAAGAGGAGACCTAGTTTTTAATAATTTCTAGGTGTAATGTTTTTTTTTCAATTATTGATTAGCTATTTTAATTTGATTTTATTATTTTAAAATTCTCAATTTATTTCAATCTTTTCTTGAAAGTAACTCATTTTTTTTTAAATGGAGAGGAAACACACAGTTGCAAAAAGATTTAAAGATTATTAAATATTTTCGACGATTAAAATCTCGCTAATGAAAGCTGTTCCACAATAGAGATGTGAACTATAAAATAAAAAATCATTATTAACATTCATAGAATTCAAACTTAGTCTTAACTTTTTTACTCACCACTTTCTTTAATATGTGATCAAAATCACTCTTTAAATTAATTTTGGAAAATGCTAAGGATCCATGTCATTCATCAATCATATTTTCTAGTCTAAGAATTAAGTGTTTATATTTTATGGTGACGTTGTTTATGGTTTTATACTTAGAACACATATTTCATTTTTCATCCATGGAATTTACCAATCATATCTTCAAGCCTAAGAATTAGGTGTTTGTATTATATGTGATGTTGTTCATGGTTTTATAGTCACAACACATCCTTCATTTTTCATCCTTTGAGGCATTAATAAAATTTGTATGATACAAGTAATGAAACTCTTTTAAATTCAACCATTTTCTAACAACTCTTGAACTTGAGATTCTATCTCATTGGTCTCTTGAGGATTTGTTCAATAACTTGGTTTATTGGAAGATAAACTCCAGGAACAAGATCAATTTGATGTTTTATACACCTAAAAGGAGAAAGCCCTATTGGACATTCACTAGGGAATACATAATTAAACTCTTTCAAAAGGTTTTAGACTACATGAGAAAGAATCTTGGATTCATTAGAAGTTGTAGTGCACACAAGTGTTCCTTTACAAAGAAGGAGGTATTAAGGTTATTCAGTGAAGTGAACTCCTTTTATTGATTCATTTATTCATCAGACCTTTTTATCATGAATAACTATCAGATCGTCTATCATAGACAAAAGTTATAGACACTCAGAGGGTTTACTACATACTACAGTTGTATAAAACACTATTAGATCATTTAAATCACAAATTAAACATTCAATCTAAATTCTACTATGCAATTACCAAGTCTTTTCAAATAATCTATCATGAATATATGTTGTAGATGCTTAGAGAGTCTATATGTATTGCAGCTGTACAAAGCACTATCAGAACATTCAAAATAAAAAATAAATCATTTAGGTTGTTTTGGTTATCATCAAAACATAAACTCCTCATACGATCTTGGTCATTAGCCCACCTATTGGGTTATAGATCATCTAATGTCAACACACCGACCATAAGGTCTTTGGCCGTCTAAGGTTTGAACATCTTCTTATTGTGAGAAGATCCTCATCTCAAGAATATGCATCCTCACTAGTAGAAGATGACTCGTCCTAGCTGCTATAATGTTTCTTCCCCTTAAGATCATGGTTTTTTGGGTGGGTCATTGGGATGTAATATGACCTCATCCTAGACATTTCAAACACTTGATGCCACTATTGCGAGTGTGTAAGGTATGCACATCCTTCACTTTCTCTCTCTTTCTTTTTGGCTAGGTTTTTCTTGGGTTCTTCCTTATACTTTTCTTTTGAAAACCCACCCTCCCTCTTAGACTCTTTCTTGGAATAAAAGCCAGAGTATGAACTTTCTTTATTGCTTGATCATTTCCTCATATTTTGTTGTTTAACTTTGATACACAATTGGACCAAGTCATTTCAATCTATGTAGGGTATAAGTTCAATTCTATCTCTTATTTCAAGACTAAGTCCACTCATGAACCTAACAATGTTGGTATTCCACTATTAAAATTTTTGAAAACTACCGACAAAAAATTACCTATAAATATATATTTGTCGATAAAATATCTTACCTACAGATTTTAGTGACATATAAAATGGAGTTCAACTTATAGACAAATAATTTGGCGGTCAATTTACCAACTGATAAATTAACCGTCAAATTATTTGTTAATCTATCGATATAATCTATTGATAAATTGAATGTCAATTTATCCATTGCTAAAATCTGTAGCTAAAATAATTTGATAATACTAATACTAATAATATTAATGATGATGATAATAATAATAATAATTATTATTATGATAACAATAATAATAAAAATAATTACAATGATAATAATAAGAATAATAATTATTTTGCAAGTAATAATAATAATAATAACAATATTAATAGTAGTAGTAGTAATAATAATAATAATAATAATAATAATAATAATAATAATAATAATAATAATTATTATTATTATTATTATTAATAGTCATAATAAGAATAATAATAATCATAATATTATATTAGTTACAGGTTATGTTATATTAATGATAGAACTTGGGTTCAAATCCCTTATGCAACAGATTGTCAATAACATTAATAAAATAACAATAATATTAATAAAGTAATAAAATAATAATAATAATATTTGTAATATTTATTTATGGAATTTTTGTCTATAATTACTTATGGATGACAAGCATTTTATTGACAGATTTTAATCATAAATAAATTCAAAATTTCTTGTAGAGCTTCCCTGATCTCAGCCTTCATGACGTACAACTCCATCTTTTGCTTATATTCCTCCATAGTCATGTTTTTGTGATGAAGTCGTTGGAACTTATCTATAAGCTTCTGATTATAATAGGACGGGACATGGTGACGCCTCATGAGACTCCACAGTCATTCCAATATTGGATGGAAGGGTCATTGTGGAGGTGTTTCTCTCTTTCCAAGAAAGTCCATTAGTACATGACATATCTTTGGAGACTTAAGGGAAATAAGGTACTTTCCTTTTATCACTGACTTAGTGGCATAAAATAGTTGTTCTACCCTTATTTTCCAATTAAGGCAGACCTCTACATCATCCCTTTTGTACTATTTTAAAATTTGTAGTATCTTCAGATGCAATAATAAAATTGTTTCATATAAAGAATCGTATGTTAGACCCTATTTTAGATAAAGAATTATTTCAGTATAACATATGGATGAAATATTTCATAAAGGTAGAATAATTTGAAATTACCTGAGGAAACATAAAACTTGAGTTAAGAAATTCTCAATTGTGAACTTCACATCTATCGTCTAACATAATATCATATTGTCTAATCTGTTACAAGTTGGATTCATATGCCTTATTACATGTTGAATTCATCTGTTTATAGATCAAACATTTCTATTATGTTAATTATTTTGTCTTTTGAGAGAAGTATATGCCTTTTTAAAAATGTATATTTGAACTTGAATGAAAAATTAGAAATAATTAAAAGAAGCAATGTCGAATAGAAGGAACTTGCTAATGAACTAATAACTAATATAAACTCAAAAATTGAAAATTGAAAGGCATAGGATGTAAAAGAATTCAAATTGAAACTTCAAACTAAAATTCAATCAGTTAACTAATAGAATTAGCAACAATTAGGACTACCATTACTGTAGACAACATGTATAGATCATAAAATTCAAAAGTACTCAAATATGGATCAATTCAACCAAACAAAATAAAAGAAGACTCAAGCAATTAAAAGGCATATATGGCCTAAGCATAAAACACCCGATAACAAAGAAAAGATGGTTTAAGAAGAACTAATGCATTCGAATTGAATTAAAACATATTAAATACAATTCAATCGGTGAAATAAACTCAAAACAAGTAGAAATAGTGTAAAAAACATGACAATTAAAGAAGAAGAAGAAGAAGAAAAATTACTTAGCTTTTCATAACCATGACTTTAGATGTCACATGATAGCATCTTTTTTCTTACATAAACCTTCAATGGTTAAACTTGGAGAATGGAGTTTGTGGTAGCTATAAGAAGGAGGAGAATTATGTGGATAAGGTGGAGGATTTCTAGAAGAGAGGTATGGTCAACTCTTCTAGGAAGGAGGCTAAAGAGTAGCCGAATTAGGATTTTATCCTGGAAAGGACTTCAAGAACAAGTAGAGTGCCAAAATGGTAACATTTCATTACTCATTCCGAAGTGATTTTACAAAGGGTGGAGGGTCTTATTTATAAGAGTCTTATTCGACCATGAGAGAGGAAAAGGAAAAGAAAATTTGAATTCAAATTCGCTAGATATGTGGTGCATGAAATGGATAAAGTGTCACTTGCCCACTCATGCTTTCCACATTTGAGCATGTGCTCAAAACATGACAAGAATGAGTCTCATCAACCCTAGAACCAGCCTAAGGTTTCTTTAGGCCTTTAAGAGTCCAAATGAGACCCAAACTAGATTCATCTAACCCTGATCTATCCTTAATGTACTTAGGGCTCAAATGTGAGTCCCAAACCCTTGACTACTTGGTCTAAGTGTCCTACATCACTTGGTCCAATACTAAAACTATAAATCTTATTTTATTTTGTACAATATTCACAACCTAAAGCCTGATCCATGATCATAAAAACTTGGGCTTACTAAGGTCAGTTGAGACTCAATCTTCTTGGATTCTTCGAGCCATTGCTCTAGTGGTTGGTCCCTTGGTAAGGAATTTCCCATCATGTTATAACTTGTGCACTAACTTAAAAAAGGTATAGTTTTTTAATTCAATATGAGATTAATTCAATATTAGTTCGTACAACCAATACAAACATATTGTCTGAGTGGATATTTTTAGAAGATATTTGTGGAAAACTCTAAATTTTTTTAAAACATTATTCTACCATCCCTTCTTGTATTTTACCTATGTTTTTGCATAAACATATTTTAGAAGGGTTCTCAAACTTTGACTAAGTCGCAATGTGGATGCTAGTCGATCTATTACTGACTACACGTTCATAATTGGCGGTTCATTATTTAATAAATGACAAAAAGATATATGCTTGAAAGGTTTGGTAGGTTTGGTAGGTAATATGAGGTGTATTGAAGAGAAAATGATCATCTTCAATGATAATCTAAATACAATTTGTTTGACTTATATATCACTTTCATTCTACTAAAGAAAAGATTAAAATAAAAAAAAACTGACACCAACCAAAATATAATAACAATTTCAATAGATAATAATGTTTAATTGTAGAAATGATAACAATTATATAGAGACGCATAATCAAAAATAATAAACGAAAGATTTTTCAAAGTATAAAAAAAAAAAATTACTTGTTTTCACTATATCATTTTTTACAATAATCTTTTAGAAACCATATAATTAAAAGAGGTCTTTGTTATTATATTTTGCAGTAATTGGACATTAAGTCATGTAGCAGAAGATAACCTAACATTAACATATCTTACTACATGAAGTAGATATTGTTGTTTAATAATCTGTTTAATTATAGAGAACAAGCTCAGTAAATGAAAATATTAATATTAGCAAGCATAGTTACGTGAGTGCCATGTTGCACTTTTATGTTAGACAACTAAACAAGGTTGACAAAGAGAAATGGAATTTTTTTTTTTCAAAAAAGAAAATATAGACTAAATTGAGACTTCTAGAAACAGTGGAACAAAAATATAAAATAATTAAAAAATAGTGAAACGAAATAAGTTATTGATTATATTTTTTATATCCATTTCTCTCGTCATTATTTTTAAATTATTTTAAATATTTTGAACTTGAAGCCTTTTTAAGCAAAAAAAAGTAATCCATTTCTATTTTGGCTTTTCTTATATTACCTATCTAAGTTTAGATTAGTTACAATTTGAATTCAATTGTGTAATAAGATAGGATATTATTTTCTAAAATATCCTTGCATCATTATCGGTCTTCACAAAATCAAAATTAAACGTTATTTTAAAATATTATATCTTAAAACTTATTACAAATCTTAAGAAGCCTTAATGAATAAAATTTACGCTCAAAATGATTTCCTACTTATTTAAAATAAACAGATGGCAAATTAACTTAAAAAAAATAAACAAAATATTTATAATTATATTTTTAATGAACAAATTAAAAATTAAATAATTTATAATTATCATTTTATACACTTATCTGATCTTAATTATAACCATTTTTTTATCTTAATTATAACCATTCTCACTAAAAAAGAGTAGATATTTAGTATATGATAAAAGATGATAGAAGGACTAAATTAAGCAATATTGACAGATTTGTTCTATATGCAATGTAATCTAAAACAATAAATACTAATTTATTAGTATTAATTTTTTAAGAGCGTATTAATTTTTAAGATCCATTTTTAGTAACCCTAAATCATTACTAAATTTTAAATAAATTTTTAATTAAAAGAGTTTAGTATAAATTAAACTAATTTAATTTGTTTTTTAATTTATTTAATTAAGTATAGACTAAATCAAACACTAAATAAATTTATTTTTAATATTAATTTAAATTTGTATATGTTTGACTGATACTAATGAAAATAATTAAAAAAAAAAATTCTTGTGCGACTCTCAAATTTTAACAAAATAAGATAAAAATCAACGAAATAGAAAAAAAAAAAAAAAAAAAAAAAAAAAAAAAAATAAACAAAATAAAAAAAAAAAAAAAAACCGACAATTGATAGAAAAGAGTGTAACTTAATGAAATGTATATAAATGAAAAAAAAATAAGTCTTGATGAAGGTAAATTAGTGTCGGTGATAAAAATATAATGAACGAG